>ENA-ORXM01001737-ORXM01001737.1-marine-metagenome-genome-assembly--contig:-NODE-1737-length-28708-cov-4.729873_pt1 | contig 28708 bp, 18 predicted proteins | sample MGYA00237867_ERZ511480 | MGnify/ENA primary metagenome ERZ511480 (study PRJEB26309, sample SAMN06266103) | marine metagenome | isolation source: Algal blade | place: United Kingdom:Sidmouth, United... | reverse complement strand
ACATATAAGTGAAATTAGCTCCTTGAGAAGACTCAGAACCATTCAAAACGCCTGCTGGGTCAGTACAATCCAATTCCATATCAAAACCAGCATTCGCAATCGGTGGTTGCACATCTTCAATAACCATGATGGTTTCATTGTTGGTACATTGGTTGGTCGTATCCGTTACCACTAAAGTATAAGCACCTGGGTCAGTAGCTGGAATCATTAAACCAGTACCTATCAAAGTGCCATTTGGTCCACCTGTAAACCATTCGTAAATGGTATTACCATTGTCAGAAGACCCAGTACCATCCAATGTTACTTCTAAAACATCACAAGTCAACGGTCCTGAAACATTGACCACTACCAATGGAAATGCAGAAATATCATCAACTGTAATGTTTTCAGTATCCACACATCCATTTGCGGTATTGGTCACTTGCAAAGTATAATCACCTTCCGTATCAACTGTCAAGATTGGATTGGTTGCCCCCGGAATTGGTACGCCATTATTCAACCATTGATATTCAATCGTCGGGCCACTCGTTGAGTTACTTCCGTCAATATCAATTTCCGTATTGAAACAATCAATTGGAATTATCAATCCAATTTCAGCAACTGGTGTATCTTCATTTTGAGTTACTATCACTGTAGAGGTAGCAGAACAGCCGTTGGCAGGGTTCGTAACCGTTAAAGTATAAGTATCAGGTTCAGTTACTTGCGGAGACTGTTGATTCATGTTGGCAGCATTAATGCCATCGCCCATCCAAGAATAACTAAGTCCAGAAGTTGAGCCACTAGCATCTAAAGTAACTGCTTGAACCAAACAATCCAATTCCATATCTGGCCCTGCATCTGCAATTGGAAGCATCCCATTTTGAGTCACAATTACTGTGTCTGCATTCATACATCCTGCGATGTCTTCGGTGACTTCCAAAATATACATACCCGCACTTTCTACTTCAATGGTTGGGGTGTCGTTTGCACCAACAATATTTCCGCCGTTGGTTGTCCAATTGTACATTAAGTTGCTACCCATTGAACCATTACCATTTAACATGACGGTTGGATTATCACAATCAACGACTGCATCTGCACCAGCATTTGCAATTGGCAATGGAACAACTGTAACATCTACACTTGCGGTGCCTGTACAGTTACTATTATTTAAAGTAGCGGTCAAGGTTACTGTTCCAGCAGTCATGACCACTGCCTCATTAATAGTTGAAATGGTCATACCATTCATCGTCCATTCAAAATCATATCCTGCATTGGTTGGGTCAGCAGTCAATAAAGTAGCATCATCTGCACATATAGTAGTCGTTCCTAAAATATCTACTGTCAACATGCCGCTTTCTGTAATGGTTGCTACTGTTGAACCAATACAACCATTGGCATCTTCCACTACTACGGTCACATCACCTGCTGGTAAACCTATAAAGTTCGGGTCGTCAACTTGTGTCATTCCACCAACCATATAAGTCAATGGCGGTTCTCCACCCATGACATTGACCATTAATGTTCCATCCGCAGTGCCACAAGAAGCATCCGTGACATCCACACTCGTAATCTCTGGTGCGCCTACATTACTAATAGCCGTCACACCTGTAATTACACAGTTGTCATCCGTAATGGTATAATCATAAGGACCTGCTGGCAACATATTGAATACGCCAGTCAGTTGTGGTGTACCACCGTTTAAGGAATACATCAATTGCCCATTTCCACCACTTGCCATAATGGTAATTGAACCATCAGCGTTTCCACAGGTCGCATCCACCACTACAATATCATCTACAACAGGTGCTGCCAAATCATCAATGGTAAACATTTCGGTAGTTTCACAACCATTGGCATCTTGCACGGTAAAAGTGAAATCACCAGGTTGCAATCCAGTGAAATTATTATCCATTTGAAAAGTAATGCCATTGATAGAGTAAGTATAAGGGAGTGTTCCTCCAGAAGCGGTCGCTACTGCTGTTCCATTATCATCTCCACATGTTGAACCCATTGTTGTAATATCCGTAATCATCGGTCCAGCATTTTCTCCAACAGTCGTCATTTCACTTACAGAACAACCATTCGCATCTGTTGCCGTAACGGTATAGTTACCTGCGCCTACATTGAAAACATTGTTCATTTGCGGCATACCGCCAATATCGTACATCAATGGTGCAACTCCACCAACTGCATCTACGGTAATTGTTCCATCAGTACCCATACAAGCAGCGTTGGCAGTCATAATTCCATTAATCGTTGGTGCGCCATCTTCGCTTACGGTTGCCATATCAGTAATGTTACAATTTCCAGAAGCATCGGTTACCGTAATGGTATAAATACCTGCTCCAACGCCGTTGAAAACATTACTTAATTGTGGCCCATTTCCAATATCATACATCAATGGTGGTGTGCCGCCCATCGCCGTAACGGTAATGCTACCATCCATTGCGCCACAAGCTGCATTTTCCGTTTCAATCATATCAATGGTTGGACAAACGCCCATATCTTCGCCTACGGTTGCCATGCCAGTGGCAGTACAACCATTGGCATCCGTTACCGTAACTGGATAATCGCCTGCTGGCAAACCAGTAAAGGTCACCATTGAATTATCCATCATATCCATGCCGTTGCCAATCGAAAAAGTGTAAGGAGCAGTGCCGCCCGTTGCGGTAACAGTAATTGTACCATCCATGCCCATAGTTGAAGCATTGGTAGTAGAAATATCTGTAATTGACGGACCATTTTGATTACCAACATTTGCTGTTCCCATAACAAAACAACCATTGGCATCGGTAATTGTAAAAGGATAGTCGCCTGCTGGTAAATCTGTAAAAGTAGCCGTTGGGTTAGCTGGTAGGTCTCCTCCATTCAATGTAATGGTATAAGGTGTTGTACCACCTGCACCCGTAATTGTAATTGAACCATCTGCGTTTCCACAAGTAGCATCCACGACAACAACATCATCAATTGTTGGATTCTCTGCCCCATCAATTGTTGCTGTTCCAGAAGCGACACATCCGTTAGCATCAGTAACTGTAAAAGGATAATCATCTGCTGCCAACATATTGAAAGTAACCATATCAGAAGTCATCTGCGTATTTCCATTTAACAAAACGGAATAGGGTGCAGCAACGCCTGTAATCGTAATCGTAACCGAACCATCATCCATGCCACAACCTGCATCTACTACTGATATATTGTCAATCATTGGACCATCTGCATCGCTAATCGTTGCGGTGCTGGTAGCAGTACAACCGTTTGCGTCCGTTACGATAACGGAATAAGTCCCCGAAGGTAAACCCGTAAATATACCAGTTGTATTCGTCGCACCGTCACAGTCAAAGGTATAAGGTGCAGTTCCGCCTGTTGGCGAAAGTGTTATTGTTCCATCAGCGCCACCTAGTGTGGTTTCGTTGGTAGAAACAATTCCAGCATCGAATGCTGCTGGTTCAGTAATAATGTAAGTTCGTGTTGCTGTAGTATTGTTTGCATCAGTTACTACAACGGTGTAAGTTCCTTGTCCTAGTCCATTTATGTCTTCTGTTGTTGCCCCGTTATCCCAGTTAAAAGTTATTGGAGCAGTACCACCGATGATGGTGATATCGATGGCTCCGTTTGTTTCGCCTGGGCAATTAATTTGAGTGATTGTTGTTGCATCGTCATCGATGTCTAATTCTTCTACTTCTTCTACGCAAGAACAAGTAAATGATTGCATGCCTTCTGTACAATTGAGTGAGATCGTACCAGGCTGAGAAAATAAATCTATTAAGTTTGGTGATCCCGGGTTTGAAGGATTATTTTGAATAACCTCTGTCGCTACTGGCATCCCTGTAATATCTATTACAGAAGATGTACCTGAAGCACCTTGAACACTAAAGCAAAGTTCAAACATGATTTCACAGTCTCCAAGCGTAACTGGAGCTCCTGCTGAATCAAAAATAAATCCAATGGCACCAGGTGTACTTGTGTTGCCATTAAAATTCCATACTGAAGATGAAAAAGCAGCATTGAAGTTTTGAACCATTGTATAAGTTAGTACTGATGGATCGTAACCAATTGAAGATTGCATTCCTAAGATCTGGTTGAAGCCAGAAGCATAAACTGGAAGACATACTTCAGCATCTCCCTCACAAATATCTGCATCGCAGAAAAGGAAGTTGAATCCACCACTATTGGTAACAGTGATTTTTCCATTTGTGTTAGTCACTGCAACTTCGTCTGGATTTCCGTCTCCATCTCCATCTGCTGCAGTTGCTTCTATTTGAGCAGGGACATTTGTGAAAGTTAAATTTCCTATGTCCCCTGCATCACCTATTACATCAAAGCACATTTCATATAAAGTTGTGCCATTTGTTAAAGTCACTGGACCTTGACCTTGCGGCGTGTTCCATGTAAAAATAATTGTACCTAGTGTTGGTTCATTAAACGCTAAAGTTGAAAGTTGTGTGTTTGTATTTGCTAGTCCCGTAAAAGTCATAATTGTTGGATCATAGGTCATTGTCCATTGAAAACCTACCATATCATCAAAGCCATCAGTAACTGAGATAGGAAGACAAAGATTTTCTCCATTATCTCCTGCCAAGCAAGCTGCTTCGATATCAATTGCCCCAATAGGTCCACCTGTTCCTTTAGTAGTAAAGCTACCTGGGTTTCCAATAAGGCCAACATTTGCTCCCATTCCTCCTTCTCTAGTCACCTCTATATCTAAAGGATCACCATCAAAAGTTAAGCTTGAAGTGCTACCTCCAGCTCCAACGACTTTGAAACAGATACTGTAGATCACTGAGCCATCTGGAATTGTAAGTCCAACGCCATTGTTATTTTCTTGCCAAGAGAAAACCAACGTACCATCATTTGCGAAAGTGTATCCAAAGTTAGATCCCGGTCCCGTTGTTGATAGGTTTAAAAGATTTGGGTTGGGAGCCTGAATACTGTCAAATTGCAATACTGTTTCATCCCAATGCATGGAATGAGCAATACCTACAAGTTGATCAAAATCAAAAGCTGTGATATCAAAACATACAGAAGCACCAGTATTGGCACATTCTTCTGATGCTACTAATATCAACTCTCCATTTCCCCCCGCAGAAGAACCACCATTAATGGCAGCAATTTCGTCAATGAAAATTTCTCCTTCTACAGCATCAATACCTCCAGAGGCATTTTCAATAAAAAACTCACAAAGCTGTGGAGCATTGCCGCAAGTAACGGTAATGTCGTTTCCACCTGGTGTGAGAACTGTAAAATTTAGTGTTAGGATGAGTGTGCCATCCGGTAGTGTTTGTCCTATTAGGTTAGGATGAGACCAAGTACTAATAAGTAAATTTGATCCCGAAGGATGTCCTGTCGCATAGCCTGCTAGGCTAGGATTAGGATTCATCACTCCACCAATTACATTTGTTGTGCTATCATATTGAAGCGCAGTGTCATCCCAGCTGATCGCATATTGTAACCCAGCAATATTATCAAAATTATCAAAGACCAAAAAGTCTACTGATATTTGAGATCCTACTGCTGCAGTCGATGTAGCTGGAGAAAATGTAAAGGTGGGTGCTTGTTGAGCATTAGCTATATTCCAAGCTAAGGTCATCAAACTCATCATAAGAATGGTAATTATCTTATTCATGTCCACGGAATTTGGGATGTTAAAAAATTAATTAAAAATAAGTTTATCAGTAAAATCAAAATCAGCGGCTTTAAGTCTGAAAAAATAAATTCCTTTTCCTTGAAGCACGTCGCTGGTGATTTCAATTTCATTTAGTCCAGTAGGGTAATTTCCAGTTCTGGTTAGAACTTCATTTCCTGTAGCATTGTAGATTGTCATTTTCAAACCATCTACTTTTTCTTTCAATATAAATTGTATAAGTGTTTTATCTTTAAATGGATTAGGCGTACTTGATACCTGGTCCGTAGTTGAATTAATTTGGTTTGAAGACACAGAACCTTCTACAGTGAACATGCCATCTTTATTGTCAAGATCAATTTCTTCATAATCTAATATCACGAGGTTTGCTACTGGAGTCCCAGGAAACATCATATCAGATTTAGCTTCAGCTTCACCGATCACTTCAAATAATATTGTAAAAACTGTTGAACCATCATCTACAGAATATTGAGGTTCATTTGTTGGAGCCAACCAAACTAAATTTAAAAAAGAAGTAATTTCTAATGGCCCGAAAGATTCGACAAGCAGATCTGGAAAAGTGATATCGGAAATTTTAATAAACTTTAAAATAGAATCATCCCATTCGAAAGTAAATTGCATCGCTTCGATAGAAGTGAAGTTTTTGACTTTAATAGGAACCTCTATTTGAGTTCCTTTTTCCGCCGTCATATTTTCAACAAATATGGTAGGTTGTGCCAATGAAGGCACAACAAACCATAATAGCAAAGCAAAATATAACAGTAATTCTTTAATCATTTTATGTGTGGTTTCTGGTAGGCAAAAAATGCCGATGCCGTACAAATATTTAATTGTAACAATAAGGGGGGATAGTGATAAAAATCAGAAGAGTTCGTTTATGCAATTAAACATTGCAGGGAGCGATATCTTCAAGGATTAATATGTCAAAAGGATAAAATCCTTCTGTCTGTTCAAAATATTTGTTTTCTGTTTAAGCCCTTTAACTCAAAATCGTCGGGAAAAACGCTTTACTACAAGTTAGGGGCTCTTCAAATGCAGTATAGCGGGAAAAGCACTGCGAAGAGGTGTCCTGTTGTAGTTCATGGGAAAAATCAATGTCAACTTTTTCAAGTTTCTATCAATTTGTAATGGGAGAACTTTATCTCTCAATTACTATGACAAAGATATACTAAGTTGAAAGGCGATAAATACCCAAAAGGTGGTATTTTTATAATATAAATTTAACAGATATGTGTCACTGTCATCTGCCTAGAACTATTAATTTAATGATAATTTATTACATTGTTTACACGCTACTATGTCACAAGCGTGTATATTATTGAAAAATATTGCCTTAAATACTATTTTCTTGAAAAAGAGCCTTAAGATGGGCTCAGATGAGGTAAATATTAGGGATACTTTGCCTATTTGATTGGAGTTTTACTCACAGATTCGTACATTTTATTGATTTCCTCTTCAGAGAAAATACCTATTAAGCCATTTGAAATAAGATACTCCTTAGAACCTTGGAGTTTTATGTATTTGAAGCCATAATTAATGTTAGAAGAATCTATTTTACTTTCATAGATAAATCCCGAAGGCAGGTCTTTGACGATTTTTGAAAAGTATGGATTGCTCTTAACTTCATTTAATTGTTCTTTTTTCACCGTCTCTAGATCATTGTTTCTAGCATCAGAGGCAAAAATCTGCACGTAATAATCCGATCCGTTTTTTATGGTGACATCTTTTACAATGGTTCCAAAGTCCTTCACTTCAATGTCTACACTATCTGGAGCATTTATACTAAATGGGATCCCATGGCTTAAAAGGTCGAGTTCTTTCCAATTTGATGCTGGTTCAGAATTACATGCAAGAAACGAGAGTAAAATACATGATATAATTAAGGCGCGCATATTTACAATTTTATCAAATGTAAAAAAAGTCTACCATGTTTTGTTAGACTTTAAGGGGATTGTTTATCAAGCTTATGTTTACTAAGCTATTTAAAGCTTAGTAAACATAGATTATGGCTTATCTGCTTTGCAGTTTCACAATTGGGCAAATGATCTCTTCCAATGAAATTCCGCCATGTTGGAAGGTATTTCTGTAATAATTATTGAATTTATTATAATTATTAGGATATAGAAAATAGATATCTTCTTTTGCAAAAATGAAAGAAGAGCTCACGTTAGGCCTTGGGAGAAATGCTTTTGCAGGATCTCTAAATTCAAGCACGTCTTTTTTCTCATACTTTAAGTTTCTTCCAACCTTGTATCTAAGGTTTGCAGTGGTTTCACGATCACCTATGACTTTTGATGGTTGATTGACTCTAATGGTACCGTGATCTGTCCCAATAAAGAGTTGGATGCCTTTATCTGCAATTTTTTGAAGCATTGTCCAGAGTGGTGAATGCAAAAACCAAGATCTAGTCAATGATCTGTAAGCCGTTTCATCAGAAGCAAGCTCTTTGAGAACTTCCATTTCAGTACGAGCATGAGAGAGCATGTCGATAAAATTGTAAACAACGACGGTCAAATCGTTATTCAAATAATTCATTGCATTGTCTACTAGCTTTTTGCCAGCATTAACATTGGTCACCTTTATGTATTCGAATTTTATAGGTTTTCTAAAAACCCTGCCGATGTGCTCCCTCAAAAAGTCATGTTCATGCATGTTTTTACCCCCTTCTTGATTGTCATTGACCCACCAATTAGGATAGTATTCTTGAATCTCTGAAGGCATCAAACCCGCGAAGATGGCATTCCTACTATATTGAGTAGTTGTAGGCAAGATACTGTAAAAAGTATCTTCTTCCTCAACTTTGAATAATTCTGATATGATCGGCTCAATTACTTTCCATTGATCGTAACGTAGATTATCGAGCAATAAGAACATAGAGGGTTGAGAAGAATCTAATTCTGTAAACACCTTGTTTCTTAGCAGATTGTGAGACATTATTGGAGCCTCTTCATTTCCTTCTTGTAGCCAGGACTGATAATTTTTTTCTACAAATCTTGAAAACTCTCTATTAGCATCTGTTTTTTGCATGCTAAGAATTTCCCCCATTTGATTTGAAGTATGCGCATCCAACTTGAGCTCCCAGTTTACGATTTTCTTATAGATGTCTACCCATGATTCGACATTTGGATTATTGCTGATATCTAGAGAAATCTGTCTGAACTCTTGCTGATAGTCAGAAGAGGTTTTCTCACCAACCAATCTTTTGTTATCGACTATCTTCTTTAGGGTAAGTAAAATTTGGTTTGGATTAACGGGCTTTATCAGATAATCAGTGATCTGAGAACCGATCGCCTCTTCCATGACTGTTTCTGCCTCATTCTTTGTGATCATAACTACAGGTAGATGAGGCCTATTTTCTTTAATTTTAGACAAAGTCTCCAACCCTGTAAGTCCGGGCATACTTTCATCTAAAAATACTACGTCAATATCATTATTGGCTTCCTGACATTCATCTAGCGCATCATGACCATTGGTAACTGTGAGTACTTCATAACCTTTATTTCTTAAAAACAGTAGTTGAGGCTTCAACAAATCGATTTCATCATCAGCCCAGAGGATTGTTATCTTATCCATGGATTATTAGTTGATTATAAATTTAATAAAAGTATATGTAATATCTAATAAGTTATTATTTTATAAATAAAATCAAAAAAATAGTGAACGATACATGAATGTAACCAAAAAGAGTCAAACGCAAGCAACCAAAACCATAGATAGGCAGTCTTAGTTGTATATGCTAGGTAAAAAATGATTTACCACGAATAGCTTGAAATCAAAATCATAACGAAGTCGAATCCTCGCATATTGCGAAATGTGGATCTCATTATTCATCTTTGGGAAAAATTTCAAAATGACAAGTAAACCTAAGATTTTCAACGACCCAATATATGGTTTATTAGAAATTCCTAATGGTATTCTTTTCAAATTAATAGAGCATCCATATTTTCAGAGACTGCGTAGGATAAAGCAATTAGGGTTGACAGACTATGTATATCCAGGAGCTTTGCATACTAGATTTCATCATGCTTTGGGTGCTCTGCATATAATGGGTAAAGCAGTAGATGTACTGCGATCAAAGGGAAATGAAATTTCTTTTGAAGAAGAAGAAGCTGTGAAGATCGCAATTTTATTGCATGACATAGGACATGGTCCTTTCTCTCATGCATTAGAAAACATATTGCTTCCATTTCACCATGAAGACATTTCTTTAAAGATCATGGAGCGGTTGAATATTGAATTCGATCATAATCTAGATCTTGCCATTGAGATATTCAAGGGAAATTACAAGAAAAAATTTCTATATCAATTGGTTTCAGGTCAGTTGGATATGGATAGAATGGATTATTTGAAGAGAGATAGTTTTTTCACAGGAGTACATGAGGGAGTGATCGGTCATGAACGAATAATCCAAATGTTGGATGTAGTAAATGATAAATTGGTATTAGAAGAAAAAGCAATTTATTCTATTGAAAAATTCCTGATTGCACGAAGATTAATGTATTGGCAAGTGTATTTGCACAAGACTGTTTTGGCCGCTGAACAAATGCTTATTAGGGTGGTCAATACTGCGAAGGAGGTTTATCAGAAAGATTCAAGTTTATCGTGTTCAAAAACGCTAAGATATTTTTTTGAAAGAACAGACGAATTAGACTTTAGTAACCCTGTTGAAATGATTGAGCATTTCGTAAAATTAGATGATTTTGATATAATCTGTGGGATCAAAGAATGGGTAGATCATGAAGATGCGATCTTAGCATTCTTATCTAGAAGCATTCTGAATAGAAGACTATTTAAAATAGAATTAGGCTCCAAACCAATTGAAGAAAAAAGGGTTAAAAAAGTACGCCAAAGATTAGGATTAGTCTTTGATAATCAGAGGATTATGGACTCCTTAATTTTTACTGGAGTAGAGCGAAACAGCCCGTACAGCACCACTACAGATGAAATCAAAATACTATTGAAAGATGGGTCGGTAAGGCCCTTATCAGAAATATCAGATTATGGTTTGGAGGATAAGATAATTACTAAGTATTATTTATGTTATCCAAAAAATATAAGCTAAATTTGCATAAATTTTTAATACACAAATTCTAACATATTTTTTAATCAAAACTATTAAGTCAATTATGAAAAGATTGAACCTTTTATTCGCCATGGCTTGCATGTTGTTTGCGACAATTTCATTCGCACAACCTGGGGACCTTCCTCTGAACAGAGAGCCTGGTAAATGCTATGCTAAATGTTTGATCCCTGACACGTATGATACGGTAACTGAGCAAGTGCTTGTTAGAGCTGCTTCTTCAAGAGTTGAAGTTGTTCCTGCTGCTTACGAAACTGTTTCAGATCAGGTGTTATCAAAAGCTGAATCTTCAAGATTAATTGCTGTACCAGCTGAGTACGAAACTGTAACTGAGCAAGTGATGGTAAAGCCAGAATCAAGAAGATTGATCGCAGTTCCTGCTGAATTCGAAACTGTTACTGAACAAATGATGACTAAAGCTGAGTCAAAAAGAGTAATTGCAGTACCTGCAACCTACGAAACTGTAACTGAGCAAGTTTTAGTTACACCTGAATCTAAAAGACTAATCGCTATTCCTGCTGTATTTGAAACTGTTACTGAGCAAGTTTTAGCTAAGGCTGAATCAAAAAGAGTAATTGCAGTACCTGCTGAATACGAGACTGTAACTGAGCAAGTATTAGCTACACCAGAGTCTAAGAGACTTATCGCTATTCCTGCTGAGTTTGAAACTGTTACTGAGCAAGTAATGACTAGCCCTGAATCTTCAAGATTGATCGCTGTACCTGCTGAGTACGAAACTGTTACTGAGCAATACTTAGTTAAAGAAGCTTCAACAAGAATCGAAAGAATTCCAGCTAAGTTTACTACAGAGTCAGAAACTATCGAAGTAAAGCCAGCTTCTACGAAGTGGGTTAAGAAAAAAGCTGATAGAAACTGTCTTTCTGCAGATCCTAATGACTGTCTAGTTTGGTGTTTAGTAGAAGTTCCTGCTGAATTCAAAACTGTAACTAAGCAAGTAAGAGTTGGTTGTGACTCTGGTTATACTGACAATGGTGATGATTGTACTAAGGTTGTTGAAATTCCTGCTCAATATGGTACAAGATCAAAGAGAATCGTTAAGACTCCTGCTACTACCAGATCAGAAGCTATTCCTGCTCAATACGGTACAGTAACAAAGAGAGTAATAAAGACTCCTGCTACTACTAGAGAAGAAGTTATTCCTGCTGTGTACAAGACTGTGACTAAGAGGGTTGTTAAGACTCCTGCTTCATCTAGAGAAGAAGCTATTCCTGCTCAATACACTACTATTACTAAGCAAGTTGTAAAGACGCCTGCTACTACTAGAGAAGAAGTTATTCCTGCCGTGTATAAGACAGTGACTAAGCAAGTTGTGAAAACGCCTGCTACCACTAGAGAGGAAGTTATTCCTGCTGAATTCTCAACAATAACTAAGCAAGTTGTTAAGACTCCTGCTTCTACTAGAGAAGAAGTTATTCCTGCTGAATATTCAACAGTAACTAAGAAAGTTGTTAAGGCACCTGCTACTTCTAGATCAGAAGCGATTCCTGCGGAATACCAAACTGAAACTAGACAAGTTCTCAAGTCTGCTGCTTCTACTACTACAATTGATATTCCTGCTGAATACGCAACAGTAACTAAGAGAGTACTGTCTACGCCAGGTGGATTTACTGAGTGGAGAGAAGTTATGTGTAGCCAAAACGTTACATCATATACAATCCGTCAGATACAAGATGCTTTAAGATCAAGAGGATATGCTCCGGGACCAATTGATAATATCTTAGGTTCTCAGACTAAATCTGCATTGACTAAATTCCAAAAAGATAACGGACTTCCTGTTGGACAGTTAGACGTTGAAACTTTGAGAGCTTTAGGCATACAGTACTAAGAAAATATATCTTAAAAAATATATTGAAAACCCTGTCTTGTTATCAAGACAGGGTTTTTTTTTTATTCCTTTATTAAAAGAGTATCATTGTAATCAAACAGCAATGATTAAATGCAAACCCGGAATAAATCGCTCAACATCCCACTCTTGATATTTATTCTTGCTGTCGTTCAATTCCTACATATCATTGATTTCATGATGATCATGCCATTAGGAAACCAATTCAGAGAAAACCTCAACATCTCTCCTAGGCAATTTAGTAATTTAGTATCGGTCTATGCCTATGCAGCTTTTGCTTCGGGTTTACTATCTGCATTCTTTATAGACAAGTTCAATAGGAAATATGTCTTGATATTTTTCTTTGGAGGATTTACCATCGGTACCTTGCTTTGTGGTTATTCCAATACTTATGTTCACCTTCTGCTTTTTAGAAGTTTGACAGGAGCTTTTGGCGGGGTGATATCTGCCCAAGTTCTTTCGATAGTAGCTGATTCTGTCCCATACGAAAACCGTTCAAAAGCGAATGGTTTTATTATGATGGCATTTTCCGTTTCATCTATCGTTGGTATTCCATTAGGGATTGCCCTTGCTGATAATTATGGTTGGCAAGCTCCCTTTCAGATCATAGGTTATGCTTCTCTTATTCTATTGGTTTCATTGTTCTTCATTTTACCAGATTTTAAAAGTCATATTAAGGAGAAATCAGCAAATCAGAAATTTACTTTGGTTCTAGAGAAATTGATTAAAAATAAAAATCAGCTCATTGCACTACTTTATAGTTTTGTTTTAATTCTTGGACATTTTACAATGATTCCATTCATTGCGCCGTATATGGAAGCCAATGTTGGATTTAGCTTTAGACAGGTTGCTTTCATTTATATCTTTGGGGGGATTTGTTCGTTTATCGCTCTACCAATTGTCGGATGGATCTCAGACAAGTTTGGCAACCAAAAAGTATTTTTATTCGCCAGTGCATGTGCTGTATTACCAATATTCTTAATTACCAATCTTGCTGTAGTTCCTATTTATGTGGCAATACTTATAACCTCTTCTTACTTTATTGTTTCTGCTGGTAGATCCGTTCCGGCAACTACACTTGTTACCGCAGTCGTAAAGCCAGAAGACAGAGGAGGCTTTATGAGCTTTCGTTCTTCTGCCAACGAATTAGCACTGGCCCTAGGCTCAACAATAGCTGGAATGATAGTTATTGAAAATGAAGTGGATGGTTCTTTGATCAATTACAATTATGTGGGATATATAACCATCTTTTTTACAGTAGTAGCTGTGTTTTTATCCTTTAAGTTGAAGAGGGAAGAGTAGTTTTTAGTTTCGTTCATGGTTCATGGTTCATCGTTTTTTCAAAGTCAATTGTAGGATATTCAATTATTTGGTTGTGAATGATTTTTTTTCCAAAGCGGATCACTGCGGGCACGGCGTTTGACAGCGCTTTATAGACGTGTTCACTTGTCCGGGATTCCCCTTCTGGTCTTTGGCCCCAAGGACTCCTATGGAGGATGCTCCTTTGTCGCATTCGATTGTTCTATTACTCGACTTTGCTGTTATAGAATAGAATAGAACCATCAGGGGCGATTTTTTTGAGTCTATAAGCTACTGTGATTTTATGGTTTTGGCTTTCGTCGATGATCTTGTAGTAGTTGTTTTTATTTTTTGAACCTTGACCGTTAACATGTGCGATTGTTCTAAAGGGTCTACCTTCTATAGATTTTTGAATCTCAAAATAGGTTTTATTGGGTTCTTTGGTGGTCATCCATTTGATCTCGCATAGATTACCATTGAAGGTTGCGCATAGGTTATAGATTTCTATATTGGGTTTATTGATAGCCAATACATTGGATGTCTCTTTTTTTAGGGTGATAACGTCTCCTGTTTTAGGTTTCCAAAGATCAATTCCAAAAGGCATTTCAAATCTATTAATCAAGCTTAATGGTTCTACTTCTTCTACCCCATCCGTTTTTACAGTTCTTATTTCCATGGTATTTTTATCTACAAAAATCCACTTGAATTGGTTAAAACTACCAGAAGCTCTCGTCCATTTTTTATCATCATTATTTTCTCTAAGTGGAGCTCCCCAGCAGCCTTCTCCTATGTAGACGGTACCATTTTCATCATCCCTTTTAAATCCCTCTACTTGATCAGGGCCATTAGTAGGAACAATAGGGTAAGTAGATTTGACTACGTGAGCGTCAGACTCTATGGCAAGGTCAACACCATACTTAAAAAATAATGATGCCCAGTTTTTCCTCTGATCATTTCGCTCAGCTTTACGCTTTGTATGCGGTCTAATCGGAAAATGATATTGAGCTATTTTCCAAACAGAGGTATATTGTTGTATATGCAGACTGTTTTTCAACCATTCTGCCTGATCTCCGCCAGAAGCTACCAGTGAATTTAAGGTATACACAGATAAAAGTCCTCCTCCCATGTGCAAGGAATAATAAGCAGTTGGATCAGGAAGGTCAAATAAGTCAACTACTGTACGATTAGAATATTCATGATTCCCTCTAGTTACGACAATTGGCGTTATTCTTCCATCTGCAGGAATGGTACTCTGCCAATCATTCATCCAGTCAATCCATTCTTGTCCTGTATCACCACCCGTCATATCTCCACCAAAAAGAATGAAGTGAGGTCTTAGTTTCGAGACCATCATATTTGCAGCCCTTCTTGCATTTCGGTAATTTCTAGAATCTCCACCAGCAATTATAGATAATCTAACTTCAGGGTCATCACTCAGGGTTTCAAAATTATATTCTTTACTTATTCCGTCAGAATCTTTAATCGTGAAAAAATATTTTGTATTTGGTTTCAAATTTTTCAACCTAACAGATTGATTGCTCATTCCTTTGAAGAAAACACTTTTGTAAGGGCTGACGTGGTAGGTATAAGAATCTGCATCTCCTTTACAAGTCATTGTATCGTAATGAAGCACAGGATTTTCTCCAATAACTTGATCCCAAGAGATGCTTATCGTAGTGGATGGGTCATCAAAATAGGAAGCTCTTAAACGATCTACCTTGGCTTGAATGGAAGTCCAAGCGAAGAGGGCGAATAAAAAAAATGAAAATTGTTTCTTTTTCAAAATATTGAATGAGCTATCATTGCACGAAGTTATGCAAATATTAAATAATTCCCTTATACAATCTATATTTCTCTTCAATTCCTAAAAGTAAAATTTAGGTATAAAATTGTATTTTTGAGTGTATACTAGTATAAGCAATAAATTGGTACTATAATTATTCCCAAAGAGGTATTTTAATAAACTTTAACATGATGATCAAAGACAATCAAATAGCAGAATTAATTGGCAAAGAGCTTGAAAGACAACGATTTGGAGTAGAATTAATTGCTTCTGAGAATTTTGCTAGCCAACAAGTCATTAACACTATGGGGACTTGTCTAAATAATAAATACGCGGAAGGCTATCCAGGCAAGCGATATTATGGGGGATGTGAGGTCGTTGATCAGATCGAACAATTGGCAATAGATCGGTTAAAAAAGTTATTTAGCGCTGAATACGCTAATGTCCAGCCTCATTCTGGTGCTCAAGCAAATGCTGCGGTGTTTTTGGCATGTTTAAATCCTGGAGACCCGATTTTAGGATTTGACCTAAGTCATGGTGGTCATTTATCCCATGGATCTCCAGTCAATTACTCTGGCAAAGTCTATCAGGCTAATTTTTATGGTGTTGAACAAGACTCAGGTCTGATCGATATGGATAAAGTAGAAGCAAAAGCTAAAGCCGTAATGCCAAAGTTGATCGTTTGTGGTGCCTCTGCATATTCTAGAGATTGGGATTATGAGCGGTTTAGAAAAATCGCTGATGAGGTAGGCGCATTGTTATTGGCAGATATAGCACATCCTGCTGGATTGATCTGTTCTAAGCTATTAAAAGACCCAATACATCATTGCCATATAGTTACTAGTACAACACATAAGACTTTGAGAGGACCGAGAGGTGGAATCATCATGATGGGAAAAAACTTTGATAATCCTTGGGGTAGAACAACCAAAAAGGGAAATCCTATAAAGATGTCTTCTATTCTTAATTCTGGAGTATTTCCAGGAATGCAGGGAGGTCCTTTGGAGCATATTATTGCATCAAAAGCAGTTGCTTTTGGAGAAGCTTTAACACAAGATTTCAGAGATTATTCAAAACAAGTAATGGTCAATGCATCTACCATGGCAAATGCATTCGTCGATAAAGGATATAAAATAATATCAGGGGGCACTTCTAATCACTTGATGTTACTTGATCTAAGGTCAAAAAATGTAACTGGTAAGGTTGCAGAACAAGCTTTGGTCAAAGCAGAAATCACTGTAAATAAAAATATGGTTCCTTTTGATACACAGACACCATTTGTCACTTCAGGAATCAGAATAGGTACACCGGCAATAACCACAAGAGGATTTAATGAAAATGATTGTTTGCAAGTAGTAGAATGGATAGATCATATTTTGATGGATCCTGAAAATGAAAGCAAAATAAGTTCGGTAAAATCTGAAGTGCATAAATACATGGAGAATTTTCCACTATATACTAATCCGTCTTTAGCTTTTTAAAATACCATCATAAGGATATTCAATATTGACCAAGAATAAACCAGTGGCAGGAACAGAATAACTCTTTTCTAACCTTTCCTGTTTTTCTAGTGCAGTTTTGACAGATTCCAAACTTACTTTCTTTGTCGCCACATTGATGCACATGCCTACGATAAGTCTGACCATTCCTCTTAGGAATCTGTTGGCTGTTATGTGAAACTTCAATTTGTGATCTCCCTTTTCTTCCCAATATGCTTTGATCAATTCGCAATCCATTGTTTTGACCTGGGTTTTGGATTTGCAAAATGGATAAAATGAGTTATAATTCAAGAGCAAGGAGGCAGCGTCATTTAAGACCTTCAAATCTAATTTCCCGTAAGGATAATACCATTCAAAATTATGCAAAAAAGGATCTCTTTTGTATCCTAGATTATAGGTGTAGGATCTTTTAAAAGCATCAAATCTAGCGTGGGCATCTGGAGCTACTTCAATAATTTTATTGATTGAAATATCATCCGTTAAAATATGATTCAACTTTTTTAGAAGAAAGGTTGGATCTTTCAGATCCATATCAAAATGAAAGTAATAATCACTAGCATGAACGCCAGTATCTGTCCTTCCACATCCTACAATCGGGATTTCTTCTTTTACGGCAAGCAAAATGGCTTCTTCGATGGCTTGCTGAATGGTCATGGCATTATTTTGCTTTTGCCAACCAGCAAAGTTGCTCCCATTATAACTTATGTTTGCGAAATATCTCAAATGAATGTTTATTCAGTTATTAGTTCATTTGTTTATAAACACTCCATTATAACCAACGATAAGAATAAGAATACTAATAAATCAGGATTGAACAGGAGGGCTATTTCTGCTCCACAAGAAAATGGTTAGTCCACAAAGAACAGCTCCGAGCACTGCACCCATACTATTTGACATATCGCCTTCCACTTGTAGATGAGAATAAACTGCACCAAACATTATGATCATCAAACCAATTGCAGCTAAAGATCTTAATTTGGGTAAAGCAATAACTGCGATTGCTCCTACAATTTCTAATACGCCAATTAATTTTTGCAACATGCTACCCATGTCTCCAAAAGTTTCAAAATACATAATTGATTTAGCAGGATTAATAAATTTCATAGCACCAGAAGCGACCATTAATAAAGCTAATAGTCCGGTTACTACCCAAGTGACAATGTTTCTAATTTTTGGACTCATTATAGGTTATTTATTCGGTTATGTATTTAGCTGTTTATTTGTCATCTTCGATTAATCGTCTGTCCCGATTCCCTTTGGTCTTCGGGATGCTCCTTCGTCACATTCGAATGTTCTGTTATGCTACTTTTAGTTTTGCTAATTTTGATCCTCCAAGTTTTTCCTCGGCGTAAGGCTTGGTGATTTCAAATTGAGTGACATCTTTTTTTGAAGGCAATTCATACATTGCATCCATCATGATGGCTTCACAAATCGAACGCAGGCCTCTTGCTCCCAGCTCGTACTCCATTGCTTTTTCGGCAACAAAATCAATAGCATCTTTCGAAAATGTCAAAGCAATACCTTCTAGGTCAAACAATTTTTGGTATTGCTTGATCAAGGCATTTTTAGGCTCTGTCAAAATCGCTTTTAATGCAGGGACATCTAAAGGCTCAAGGTATGCTAGTACTGGCAATCTACCTATGATCTCAGGAATCAAACCAAAAGTTTTTAGGTCTTTGTGTGTTACATATTTTAGTAGATTTTCTGTATCTACTCTTTCTTTCTCTTCTATATTGAACCCAATGACCTGAGTATTCATTCTGTTGGCGATGATCTTTTCTATGCCATCAAAAGCACCTCCACAGATAAAAAGAATGTTTTCCGTATTGACTTTCACAAGCTTTTGCTCAGGATGTTTTCTACCTCCCTGAGGTGGTACATTCACATCCGTGCCTTCTAACATTTTTAACATGGCTTGTTGAACCCCTTCACCAGAAACGTCTCTTGTAATAGAGGGATTGTCACCTTTTCGAGCGATCTTATCAATTTCATCAATGTAGATAATTCCTTTTTCAGCTTGCTTGACTTTATAATCACAAACTTGCAATAATCTACTGAGTATGGATTCAACATCTTCACCAACATATCCTGCTTCCGTAAATACGGTAGCATCCACAATTGAGAATGGAACATTTAGAAATTTGGCAATGGTCTTGGCTAATAATGTTTTTCCAGTACCAGTATTTCCTACAAATAAAATATTTGATTTTTCAATTTCTATAGCAGTTCCCTTTTGCTGTCTCAATCTTTTGTAGTGATTATAAACAGCTACGGAGAGAAACTTCTTTGCTTCATCTTGTCCTATGATATATTCGTCGAGATGTTCTTTTATATTTTTTGGGAAGATGGTTTCGGAAAGTAATAATTCATCATGATCAGCAATCTCCTGCCCTGAATACAACTCATCTTCAATGATCTCTTGGGCCTGTTCGACGCAGGTCTCACAGATATGACCATCAACACCAGCAATAAGGATAAGTGCTTCAGATTTATCTCTTCCGCAAAAACTACATCTAAAACCTTTTTCGTTTTTTCTCATTTATTATTTTTTAAAAAAGGCCCATCTCAATTGGGACGGGCCTGAATTTCATACTAAAGTAACAAAAAGAACTTATCTAAGTTTAAGATTCCTTCTTTCTTGGACTGTTTTTATCTAAAACCTCGTCAATCAACCCATAATCTTTGGCTTGAGCGGCTTTCATCCAATTGTCACGATCAGAATCTTTTTCTATTTCTTCGAAGGTCTTATTGGTATGATCGGCCAAGATTCCGTATAGTTCCTCTCTCAATTGTTTTGACAAGTTGTATCTGATCTCCATGTCACTGAATGTCCCTTGCATTCCTCCAGATAATTGGTGAATCATAACTCTTGAGTGAGGTAAAGCGGATCTTTTTCCTTTTGCACCAGCAGCTAATAGTACTGCCCCCATTGAAGCAGCTAGCGAAGTACAAATAGTAGATACATCTGGACTAACATACTGCATAGTATCATAGATACCCATGCCGTCGATCACTGACCCACCTGGACTATTAATAAACAATTGAACATCTCTTTTTGGGTCCGTTGACTCCAAAAATAAAAGTTGTGCTTGGATAATATTAGCAACTTCATTGACAACAGGTGTGCCCATGAAAATGATCCTATCCATCATTAGTCTTGAGAACACATCCATGATGGCAATGTTCATTTGCCTTTCTTCAATAATGTTTGGTCTTAATATAATGCCTTCATTGTTAAGGTTGGCATTGGAGTGTTTTTCATAGTCATAAAGAGTTTGAGAATTTATGCCTAAATGCTTGACTGCATATTTTTGAAATTCGTCTTTTGAAAACATAGATTATTTTTTAAAAGTTATACCTATTCTAACAGCTTAAGATTGCAGTTATCAGGTATTTAATTCTATTCTTTTTTGAAAGAAGTGATTTAATAACAAAATGTTGTTTTAAATAACTTCAATGACAAATTCTTTGCCATTCCAAACAATGATACAATATACTGCCATGATGACAGAAAACAAGAAATTTGAATTAAGATTCTATTCTTCTTCGCTACTGTTGGCGGAATTATCATCAGATGTTTTCTGATCGCTATATTTTTTGACGATATCTTCAAATTCCTCTTTTGTCACTTCTATCGTCTTGGTATTTACCTCTTCTTTGGCCGCTTGAAGTACCTTTTCATTAAATGCTGTTGCATAATTACTTTCATAGTACTCTTGATTAGCCATCATGCTTTCAACAAGCTTATCCATCATGTCATCTCCACCATACCCCCCATACATACGGGCGATTTGTTCCTTCATAGCTGCTTTTACGTCGGCATCATCTACTTTTACGTCAAATTGGTCAGCAAGTTTAGAGCTAAGCAATCTCCATTTCAAACCTGATTTGAAACCTTCAAATCTTTCTTCGATCGTACCTTTCGCATCTTCTTGAGAAGTTGTCTCCAACCATCTTTTCAAGAAGTCTTCTGGCAAGGCAAATTCATTTGATTCCATCAATGCGTCATGAATATTTCTCATCAAAATACTATCAGACTGTTTGGTATACCACATTTGTGTTTGATTCTTGATAAAATCTTTCGCCTCCTGTTCTGAACTTACTTTGTTTTCTCCAAATGCTTTGTTGAAGAATTCTTCGTTCATTTCTGCTTCAGAGACTCTGGTGATTTTTGCGATCTTGCCAGTGAAATCATTTCCTATTTCAACATCCGCATCATTTTCTGTAACATTAAGCAGGTACTTTCTTATAAACTCCTGCGTCTTTTCAGCTTCAAGTTTGGTGATGTCAAACTTTACAGAATCACCAACTTTTTTACCTTCAAATATTTTTTTACTCTCATCAAGGAGGTCATCAAACAATACACTAAAGGTAGAAGCCCAAGCAGTACCTTCCGCTTTTACCTCCTCTGCATCGATGCTGATCATATCGCCAGCAATGATCGGTTCGTCAACTTCTTTTCGTTCTCCCAATCTTTTTCTAAGGCTAGATATTTCATCATTGATAAAATCATCCGCTATTTTCACTTTATATTTGTCGTAAGTCCTTACTTGTTCTAGACCGTGAAGTTCAAAGTCAGGCGTCAATCCAAGATCAAATTTGAAAATGAGGTCATGAGAACCATCAATACTAAAATCCATCTCTTCTTGATCAGAAGCAGGAATAGGTTGACCCAGGTATTTTATCTTTTCATCATCCAAAAACTTAAACAATTCTTTATTTAAAGTTTTTTGTACTACATCAGACATAACTGAGGCACCATATACCTTTTTTATAAAAGAAATAGGTGTTTTACCTTTTCTAAAACCTTTGAGGCTAGCATTGGATTTTAGCTTTTTGAGCTCGGTATCGATACCAGGTTTGATATCATCCCTTTTTAAAGTAATGGTAAGCTTGGTGTTTAACGCATCAAGATCTTCTCTAACTACCGTTGACATACTGGAAATTTAAACTTATTTGAAAAGTAGGAGTTTTAGATTTCATACTGGCAAGAACTGAAATCTATTTGTTTTCCTAGAAATTTGATGTGCGGGTGGAGGGAGTCGAACCCCCACGCCGTGAAGCACTAGATCCTAAGTCTAGCATGTCTACCAATTCCATCACACCCGCATCAAATTTCAAATTTCCTACAAAAAGAACAATCGCTCTTTTTTTGAAGGAATCGCAAAGATATAATCTTTTCAGAAAATAGCACACAATAAAAATGATTTGTATCTCTTTAATTCATATTTTTATGCCTTACAACCTTATTTTACCAAAACAAATTTTAAAAACCCAGCAATTCTAGCTATTTCAGAATTGTCAGTTGATAAAAATGTCTATATCAGAGAAACATATTACTAGCAAGGAAAAAGCCGGTATAACAAAGGCTTTTAATAAAATGGTCAAATCCATAAAGTCTAATGTGGACGATGTGGATCTGAATACCATTAAAAAAGCCAAAGAACTGGCTTATGATGCCCATATTAAGCAAAGAAGAAAGTCTGGTGAGCCTTATATCATTCACCCTATAGCGGTGGCACAGATTTGTGCTGATGAGATCGGGCTTGGACCAACGGCCATCGTTTCTGCACTACTTCACGATGTTGTAGAAGATACCGAAGTTACACAAGATGATATCAACAAAGAATTTGGTACTAGAACGGGGTTGATCGTTGATGGATTGACAAAACTTGATGGTACTTACAAGTCTGAACATCAACAAGCTGAAAACTTTAAAAAGGTATTAGCTACACTGGTACAAGATGTGAGAGTTGTGCTCATAAAGATGGCTGATCGACTCCATAATATGAGGACCTTAGGTTCAATGCCTAAAGCGAAGCAGCTTAAGATCGCCGCAGAAACCAGTTTTATCTATGCTCCCCTAGCGCATCGTTTGGGACTATATAAGATCAAAACAGAATTTCAGGATCGATGTATGCAGATTCTAAATCCTGAAGAGTATAATAATATCCTGAAGGATCTTGCTGATTCAGAAACAGCAAGGGCTTCCTATATCAAAACTTTCCTAAAACCATTGACCTCGAAATTAAAGAAAGTCATTTATGACGTAGACGGTGTCGATGGTGAGAAGGTTTTTCAAAGACTAAAATACGAAGTCAAATCTCGTCCAAAATCTATTTATTCTATTTGGAATAAAATCAAAAATAAAGGGGTGTCACTCGATGAGATCTATGACATCTTTGCTGTCAGATTCATCCTTGAACTTGATGATGACAAAGAACTGGAGAAAAGACTTTGTTGGCAAATATATTCCTTGATCACTGATGTATATAAACCTATCCCGGAGAGGCTCAAAGATTGGGTCACTTCACCAAAGGCAAATGGTTATGAATCTCTGCATACAACCGTCATCGGTCCAGATGGGAAATTTGTAGAAGTTCAAATCCGATCAACCCGAATGGATGAGATCGCGGAAAAAGGATTTGCTGCGCATTGGAAATACAAAGGACAAAAACTGACCAATGATCACTACGGAGAATGGCTAGACAATGTAAGGATCATTTTAGAATCTCCAAACACCGATGCATTAGAATTTATAAATGACTTCAAGACAAACTTGTTTCAAGAAGAAGTTTATGTCTACACACCTAAAGGAGACACAAAGGTATTGCCACAAGGAGCGACTGCATTGGATTTTGCATTTCACATTCACTCCGATGTAGGCTATCACTGTTCTGCAGTGAAAGTGAACAGCAAGCTAGTACCAATGGGATATGTCCTCCAGAATGGAGACAAAATAGATGTCATAACCAGAAAGAATCAAAAACCTACGGAGAGTTGGTTAAAGATGGTCATCACAGGCCGGGCCAGATCTAAGATCAGATCTGCCATGAAAGAGGAGAAGAATAAAAAAGGTTCTATTGGAAAGGAGGCATTGCAAAGAAAGTTTAAAAATCTGAAGCTCGACTTTGATGAAAACATCGAGGTACTCATAAAGCACTATGAATTACTAACTAGAGGAGATCTATATTTTGCCATTTACACGGAAGATATAAATCTTCAAGACATCAATAAAATCTTTAATATTGATGGAGGTCTTCTAGTAGAAAAGAAAAAAGAAACGCCTTCTGTCACCACAGAAGAAACGCAAGAAGCAACTCCCAAAAAGAAAAGCAACAAGGTCAAAGGAGAATCAAGCTTGATGATTGACGGACAGCCTGCTAGTACATTTAAATATTCTTTTGCTACCTGTTGCAGTCCGCTACCAGGAGATGATGTTTTTGCCTATCCAGTGACCAATCAAGGCTTAAAAATCCACAGAACCAATTGTCCAAACGCAACACAGCTTTTAGCAAATTTTGGCTACAGGATTGTCAGTGCAGGATGGGATACTGGCAACATCCAAAACTTCTCAACAACGTTGGAAGTCACCGGTATTGACAGTGGACCTGGTGTTATAAAAGCAATCACAGATTTACTTTCTTCCAATTTAAATATCGATATCCGATCTATGAACATCAGCGGAGATCAAGGCTACTTTACCGCCAAATTAAAAATCGTTGTACTAAATAAAGATCAGCTTAATATGGTCATTAAGGCGTTGAATGATATGGAGGAGATCGGTAGTGTGGAGCGGTTGAATAGTTAAAATTTTCGTTCATGATTTTTCGCGGTTCGTTCATCATAGGATTTTCTTTCTGAACCTTTAGCAAAGCTTAGTGGGCAGCAAAGATTCTGAAACATGTTTTGCTTAATTGTGGTTCGTCCTTCGTGGTTTATTCAAGGGTGACATTATTTGCTTGCAGTAGTTTTTGGCTTTCGTCCTAACCGTCTTGGGCCGAATGGGAATTTTCGTTCTAGTCTGTCGTGGCAAATAAGAAGGCCCATGGCATGTTCGTCGGCTGTAGCTTTAGCGTAAGCTGGCCATGGGCCTTCTTATTTGTTTAGATATGTGTTCTTAAATTATTTTTTTCTATCACACGCCCCGTTACAATCTCCATAAAGATTTAAGGAGTGGGCAGTTACATTGAACTTTAAAAGATCGCCCATCATGGTTTTAATTTGCTGAACCCGAGGGTCGCAAAACTCCAATACATCACCGCAGTCATTACAGATCAAATGGTCGTGTTGTTTGTAGCCAAAGCTCTTTTCAAACTGGGCGAGGTTTTTTCCAAATTGATGTTTTTTGACTAGATCGCAGACCACTAATAATTCGAGGGTATTGTATACGGTCGCTCGACTTACTCGGTAGTTTTGATTCTTCATGTGTATGTAGAGCGCCTCTGCATCGAAATGATCAGAACGACGATAGATCTCTTCCAGAATGGCGTAGCGTTCTGGCGTTTTTCTTAAATTATGACCTTCGAGGTGTTTAGAAAAAATAGACTTTACTTCGTCAATTATTTTCGTTTCACCATTTGTATCTGACATTATAAGTGATTTAGTAGTCAATTAGCTATTTCTAGCCCTTCATTAAACAAAGTGTACTTTAAGATAGTTTAAAAAAATTAAAGTAAGGTGGCGCGGAGGTAAGACCACCAGACGGTATGCTACAAAAATCTTGGCTTACTAGTATGTCAAAAGGAGAACTCCGTTAAATTTTAAGTATTCTTGAATAAGAAACATCAGTGCCTGATAAGGATTCAAGGATATAAATACCCTTTTCTTCTGGCAATGCAAGTCTATATTCTTGCTGTTTAGTTGAAAAAGATTTTATTAACAAACCCTCTATTGAGAATAGCCTAAAATGATGTTCTTCATTTTCAGAGTTGTTGAAGCGAATGGTAACTTCATTTTGAGTAGGGTTTGGAAAAATATCTGGAGCACAAGCAGCACAATTGTCTACCTCGTCTGAATTTGTTGTACACACTCCTTTTTCAATAATATTAAAAATGAAATAGCGCTTAAATGTAATATTGCAATATTACGATGAACATCCATTTTTACACTTTTTGGAGTAAGCGCCATATCTCTAGGTGTCTAGCAAAACCTAGGCTTATCTATCAAAAATTTAGCTCTATTGTAATATTGCAATATTACAATGAACATCCATTTTTACACTTTTTGGAGTAAGCGCCATATCTCTAGGTGTCTAACAAAACCTAGGCTTATTTATCAAAAATCCAACTCTATTGTAATATTGCAATATTACGATGAACATCCATTTTTACACTTTTTCGATTAAGCTCCATATCTCTAGGTGTCTAGCAAAACCTAGGCTTATCTATCAAAAATTTAGCTCTATTGTAATATTGCAATATTACGATGAACATCCATTTATTAATTTCTCTCCAACAATTTTGCAAGTCAAATTTTTACTATCTAGAACCAAATTCTGCACCCATAAAAATTTAAATAGCTTTCAGTAAGATGCAATCCTGCCTAAGGTCTACATAGGTTTTACCTTGGGAACTCAACAAGATTTAAACATAAATCCTACCGATAAAGTGAATTCATAAAAGCGACTACCGATAAAAGGTAAATATTTAGAAATCATAAACATTTCTATAAAATAAGTCTGTTTACACGATTCTTTTATTACAATTATGAGTAATTTCACCATTTAAAACAAAACGTAAAAAGAAATGAAAGTTGATGTCCTTTTAGGTTTACAATGGGGAGATGAAGGAAAAGGCAAGATCGTTGATTACCTAGCAAAGAACTATGATATCGTTGCAAGGTTTCAAGGTGGACCGAATGCTGGTCATACGCTAAAAATAGAAGGCAAGAAGTATGTTCTACATACCGTGCCATCTGGAATATTTAGAGCAGGTAGCATTAACATCATTGGAAATGGCGTAGTGATCGACCCTATTGTTTTATGCAAAGAATTGGACTTCTTGATCGAAGCTTCAGTACCTTTTGAAGAAAGACTTTTCATTTCTAAAAAAACACATCTAATTCTTCCAACACATAGACAACTTGATGCAGCCTCTGAAGCATTCAAAGGCAAGCAAAAAATTGGTTCTACCTTAAAAGGAATTGGCCCTACGTATATGGACAAGACAGGTAGAAATGGCCTGAGAATTGGTGATATAAACGCCCCTAATTTCAAAGATCGTTATGAGGCGCTTAAGCAAAAGCATCAGGTCCTTTTAAAGATGTACCCTGCCATTGATTTTGATTTGGAAACAGAAGAAAAGAAATGGTTTGAGTCTCTCGACAGACTGAGAGCACTCAAACAAATAAATTGCGAATACTATATTAACGAAGCTTTGAAAGCTGGCAAAAGAGTATTAGCAGAAGGTGCTCAAGGCTCTATGTTGGATATCGAATATGGTACTTACCCATTTGTTACTTCATCAAATACGATTACTGCTGGTGTTTGTACCGGTCTTGGTGTTGCTCCTAACAAAATTGGAGAAGTCATTGGGATAACAAAAGCCTATTGTACAAGAGTTGGCTCTGGACCATTCCCAACAGAATTGTTTGATGAGATGGGAGAATTTCTTCGTAAGGAAGGAATGGAGTTTGGCGCTACTACAGGCCGACCAAGACGTTGTGGATGGATCGACATGCCTCAATTAAAATATACCATGATGATCAATGGTGTCACTCAACTAGTGGTCACCAAAGTAGATGTCATGGACAAAATGGAGGAGATAAAAGCAGCTACCCAATACGAGACAGCGCATGAAACTTCAGAGAAGATTCCTTTCGATTATAGTACCAAAGGATTCAAAGCATTGTATACAGCATTTCCAGGTTGGAAAACGCCATTGGCAGGTGTAAGTTCTGAGGATGACATGCCAGAAGCACTTAAAAAATACATTAGCTTTATAGAAACGACATTGGAGGTACCTGTTACGATGATATCAACAGGCCCTGAAAGAAAATCATTGATAGTGAAAGAAAAAGAGGTGGCGATGAGGAGCTAGTTTGTTGGTCGCAAGTCTTTGGTCGCAAGTCTTTGGCACGTAAGTTTTTGGTCTTTAGTCGATAGTAGGAAGGCTCCGACTAAAGACTGACAACTGCCGACTTCAGACTAGTCTTTTCCGATCTTAACAAACAGTAAGAGTATCAATCCTATCATAAAAAAAGTAATTAGCGCCAATATACTTTGACGCATACTCCCATAATAATCTGACATCATTCCAAAACTAAAAAGTCCAACAGAACTCGCAGTTTTTTCTAAAACATCATAGAAGCTAAAATAAGAAGCTGTATTGCCCTCATCAGAAGGAATGAGTTTAGAATAAGTGGAACGCGACATGGATTGCACTCCGCCCATTACTAAACCAACTGTTGCAGCAATAATGTAAAATTGGCCTTTGCTTGCAACAAAATAAGAGGCTATGCATACGCTGGTCCAGATCAAAATAATTAATACCAAGGAAATTTTATTGCCTGAAGCATTCGATATTCTTGAAAACAGCCACGCTCCTAAAGCACCTATGAGTTGTAGTAAAATGATCAGTTGGATGAGCTCTGTCGTCTCAAAGTTTAATTCTTCAATACCAAATACAGAAGCCATAGAAATGACGGTCATTACGCCAGCGATGTAAAAGAAAAATGAGACCAGAAAAAGGGCGGTGTTCAGATTTTTAGATAGGGATCTTAGTACGAGTTTCAATTCATTCAGACCTTTTGAGATTATTTTTGTACTAACACCTTT
>ENA-ORXM01001736-ORXM01001736.1-marine-metagenome-genome-assembly--contig:-NODE-1736-length-28714-cov-18.460698_pt1 | contig 28714 bp, 20 predicted proteins | sample MGYA00237867_ERZ511480 | MGnify/ENA primary metagenome ERZ511480 (study PRJEB26309, sample SAMN06266103) | marine metagenome | isolation source: Algal blade | place: United Kingdom:Sidmouth, United... | reverse complement strand
TCGGAATTAAAATCGTCGGCCTTGAACATTTTTGGATAATGCCAGGCCCGAAGATTGGCGTGGAAGTCTCGCACGCTCTGCTCGTAAGTTATCGCGGCGCGCATGTCGGTTCCGGCCAGACGTTCCATTGTCCGCTGCATAAGCGTGGCGGGGGAAATCAGGCTCGACCATTTGGCGAGTTCATCGCGGCGAGCTTGGCCTTCGCGGTAAGCCTTGCTCAACGGCTCTGCGGTTTGGTCGCCGACGTGTTGGAAGGCGTAATACCATTTCCATTCAAAGCCGTCCGCAGTGTCCCATCCCGTGTAATCCACCCATTCAGGATGCCGCTTTAGGAAAGCCGCATAGGTTTCCTCTTTGGGAATGTCCCAAGCATCGTTAACGGCCTCGCGCTGGGTGAGCACAATTTCGCCGCCGTCAGGCAAGGAAACGGCGCGGCTAATGGCTTGGGTTAAGGTCGCAGGAAGAACCGCACAGAGCAGCAGCCAGATGCCAAGCATAATCGTCAGATTATAAGCGCCTGTCCGCGTGGCGGGCGTCAACCATAAGGTCAGCATTGTCCAAAACCCCAGATAAAGACAGACCGCTAAAATGCAAAACAGCAAGGTCATGATGCCCGCGCCCGAAATCACGCCGCCAATAATAACAGGTAAGCAAAGCACAATCGCCAGTGCGCCAATGCGAAGACCCGCGCGCGTTCGCCACAGTTTTTTTGCATCCCCCGCACTGGCTTCGATCAAGCGCAAGCGGCCTGCAACCTGCTCCCCGGAGCGAAGGTCAAAGAGCAGTAATATGACGAGTAGCGGCGCAATAAGGCTCGCGATAAAAGCAAAGTCAAATCGCCCTATTAAAGCAAAGTCTGGATTATTCGCGTCCGTTTCATAGATTTGACCCTCTAAGGCCAACATGCGGATACGGTGTTTCCAAGGACTCACATCCCGCTGCCCCATCGCCGCAAACGCAAAATCAGAGGGCGGATCATAGGTCAGATGAAAAGTGTAATAAGCGGCTCCGCCCCATTCAGATTGCCCCGACAGGGCTGCCTTACGCTCGATCTGGTCAAGCTGTTGCAGCTCCGCTATTTCTGCGCATTGTTGACTTACCTCATTTATGCCCAGCGAAACGGCAGCGATGGAAAACACAAAGGCCAAGGAGAGCCAAACCCAAACCGCCTTATCGCGGAACATAAATTTTAATTCGCGCATCATGGCGTCAGCCTCCGCGCGGCCGCCAGCCCTAAGCCGATGAGAGCCATAAACCAAAGAATAAGGGCCAATAGCTTTGGCGTTGCGCGGTTCAAACGATTTGCCGCCGTGTCAGGGGTAAACCGAAAATCATTTAGGACAGACCAATTGGAGGCGTCGACACGGGCCTTTTTCCAGCCTTCCTCGCCATTATTGCGGTTCATATCATCCTCATAGGATAGCTTTTCAATATGGGCCTTGTTCAAACCCTGCACGAAATCAAAACGGGTGGCTTCGGCCTCCCGTAAAAAGCGGTGATGGGTTTCCAAATCTGTGCCTGCTAAGTTTCGCGAGGCCCCACCAATAGCGAGGTAAGGCGACAGCCAGCCATAGGCGGAAAGATGCGCGGCTTGCGCGCTTTCACGCTCCATGCGTTTTTCGGCATAGGCGTTTAGGGTCTCGGTGAGATCTGTTTCGCTTTTCGACGCGACCATCCCGCGAAAATTTACGGGCAATTCATCCACGCTATCAACATCATATTGCGCCAGCAGATTGGCTTTCAATATTGCGAAAGCCGGATCAGCCGCATTATGACCATCACCTAATTTACGCAGATCATCATTCATGCGCATATCAGTTAGAATTTTACCTTCCGTCGGTAATGTTGCGCTGGCTGATGTCACGCCAATACGCGGTACAACCAAAACCGTAATCACCCAAAAAGCGGAAAGAACACCTAGCGCCAACCCGCGTGACCGTGCAGCCAGTGACACAAACAAGGTGAGCGCTGCCCAAATTCCGAGATAAAGCAAAGTCCCGGCGTAAAGCGTAAGCCCTGCGAGAAGACTCTCCCCTGCAAGGCTAGCCGCAAAGGACGAGAACAATGCAGGAAGTGACAGAAGCCCGATCAGTGCGCCCAAGGCTAATAGCTTACCGCGATAGAGCCGCCCGCCCGTTACGCCTTGTGACAGGAGCGGACCGAGTGTTCGGGCTTCGCGTTCGCGCAAAATCACGCCGTGACCCAGCGCAATAATAAGAAGCGGCAAGAAGAGGTAATAAAGTTTGGCGGGCGTCAACGCGCCAAAACCGCCTGTGCGGGCCTCGGCGCGCGCATCCGCAAACATGGCCGAATTTTGCCTGTGGCCTTCGAGAAATAGCGACTGCCCCGTGACGGCATCAACGCCCGGGTCAAACATAGCGAGGGGCGGCGGAGCGCGGAACACGTAATGTCCGTAGTGCACCATACGGTGCGGGTGGCGGTCAGGTTGATTAAGGAAGGTCTCTTCAGCCTGTTCCTGTTGATGTAAGCGTTCGTGCCGCGCATCTTGCGCATCCAGCATCGTCAGCGTTGTGGTGAACAGCAGGAGGACGCTTAAGACAATCAGGCTCAGAACAGCAAGGCGCGAGCGCAACCACTGACGCCATTCCTCGACGGCTATGCGGAACGCACTGCTCATGCCGCAGCTCTTTCGGCAAAGGCGGCATGGACTTTATCCGTCTCGATACGGTGTCCGGATTCCGCTTCGAAATTCCCGACAAGCTTACCATGCCTCAAAAGACCAATATGGTCGGCGACCTGACAGGCTCCGTAAACATCGTGGGTCACCATCAAAATGGTTTTGCCTTGCCCTGCGAGTTTACGCACCAAAGCATTAAATTCATCAATCGCGACAGGGTCGAGGCCGGATGTAGGTTCATCCAGTAGCAAGACAGGCGTTTCGCGCAAAATAGCGAGCGCAATCGCCACTTTCTGGCGCATGCCTTTAGAGTAATTATCCATATGACGAGAGCGGGCTTCGGCTTGTAACCCAACTTCATCCAAGGCCTTATCAAGGTCGCCTTGGGAGGTTTTCTTGCCCGCCAAATCCAGAAAATACCCCAGATTTTCATAGGCATTCAGATGCGGGTAAAGCGTGGCCGCCTCTGGCAGATAGGCAATCTGTTGCCGAAGGCGCTTCACATCTTTTGCGACATCAGCGTCCAAGACATGCGCCGTACCGCTGTCCGGCGACAAGAAGCCCAGCAAGGTGAGCAGCGTTGTCGACTTCCCGGCCCCGTTGCCACCGAGCAGCGCGTAAACGCTGCCCGGTTGAACGCTAAAGGAAATGCCCTCTAATACGTGGGCCTCTCCACGGCTTACGACCAAGTCTTTTACAGTTATCGCGCTCATAATACCTCCTAAAATCCGTAGCGTGCTGTCAGGCGGATGCGGCGGGGATCGCCCGGCTGCACCCAAACATTGGCAAAGGAATTTGTGTAGAATGTCTCATCGAAGATGTTGTCCACATCGAGTCGGAGCGAAGTATTCTCGGCCACGCCGACTTCAGCAAAGGCCCTAACAGTTGTGTAATCTGGCAATTCAAAGTCCGAGCCGACAAAGCCATTGCGGTCATCGACATAGAGAACGCCGCCGCCTAATTTCGCTGTGAAACGGCCAAGATCAAAGCCCTTGCTCGCTTGTAGGCTCAACTGATGCTTGGGGGTATTGATCAGCGGGTCGCCCGCCTCAATCGTGAAGCCGAAGCCGTCCGCATCCGCAAATTCATTGCGGAATTCTGCGTCTGTGAAGGCATAAGACGCCCACAGGCGGATATCGCCGTCGAACTCTAAATTGGCATCGACTTCGACGCCGCGCGAACGAGCTTCACCCGCCGCGATGGAGAAGAAACCAACGGCGGTCGCTTCGGGACGGTCATCATTGACAAGGTAATTGCTCTGGTCAATTTGGAAGATGGAGATCGTCAACGCCCCTTCCGCGCTATTCATCAGCCCGCCAAGTTCAGCTTTAAAGCCAGCTTCCACGGACTCTGTGATGTTTGGATCGAACTGATTGCCTTGGAAGTCCTGACCCGTCTGCAAGCGGAAACCTTCGCCATAGCTGGCATAGAGGCTAAGGCCCTCATTGATCAGATAGACTGCGCCGACCTGAGGTGAGAAGCGGCTATCTTGGGCTGTGATGGTTGTTTCGGGCGAGGCCAGACGGTTAGTCAGGTCCTGCTCAAAATCGTCATAACGACCGCCGATCCGGATTTGCAGCTGATCAGTTATGTCAATCTGATCTTGGAAATAGAGGCCGTATCCCTCAAGGACTTCATTGCGATTGGTGTTTGCGCCCGCCGCCGGATCGAGGTTCAGGCCATAGACTGGATCGTTGATGTCGAGCAGTAAGAATGTCCCGGCTTCTTCGGGCGTAGCCTCTGAAGGTGCGCGACCATCGCCGAGGAAATCACCGCGCGGACTCGGGCGACCGCGATCAATAACCAGCGTGTTGGAAAATTCATCATAATCGGCCCCCACGATCAAGCGATGACGCAAACCACCCGTGTCAAATTCGCCTGACAGCTCGCCGCGTAGGACAAAATAATCCGACTCAAAATCACGCGAACGGAAGAAGCGCGAGATTGTTTGACCGTCTCGGAAATAGGTCTGGCGCGAACCGAATTGCGGTTCGAACGCATCTCCTTCCAGCGTCGTTTCACGGTAGCCAAGACCGCCGAGGAAGCTCCAATTTTCGCTCAACTCGTGACCAACCTCGATCTGATGGCCAAGGGCTTGCGTCTCAATCGGAACAGGCTCGCCAACGAAGAGGTCACGCGGTGAGAAGCCGAAATCATCAGAGAAGACCACGCCACGGTCAAAAGGTAATTCCTGCTGCGTATATTCTAGCTCATAGCTAAAAGTCGTATCGCCCAAGGCCAGCGTGACAGATGGGTAGAAACCAAACTTTTCTGTCTCGACATCATTTCGGAAGCTTTCCGCATCCTCATAGAAACCCGTCAGGCGGAAGCCCGCTGCGCCGCCATCACCTTCTGTGAAGGTCTGCACATCGCCTTCGAAACGATATTGATCCCAGCTGCCAATCGTGCCTTGCAGATAGCCGCCCGTCTCAAAATCAGGACGCTTCGTCACTAGGTTGACCGTTCCGCCCGGCTCGCCCCGTCCAAACAAAGCAGAGCGAGGACCTTTCAAAATCTCGACCGACTCAACACCAACTAAATCGCGAGGACCACCAAAACCGCGTCCGGCATTGAACCCGTTGACAAGGAAACCGCTGGGCAGGTTGATATCACCTGAAAAACCACGGATCGAAAAACTATTCCATAGTCCGCCGAAATTGTTCTGACGCGCAACTGATGCCGACAGATCGAGCGCGTCATTGAGATTAATCGCGCCAACATTGCGTAGCAAGTCTTCGTCGATAAGTTGATTAGCTTGCGGGGTTTCCAGTGGCGCGAAGTCACCCTGATAAGCTTGGCGCAGACCTGTTACGACGATCTCGTCATCATTATTGTTCTGCGCATAGGCAGGGTGAGAGACAGCCACAAGGCCGAGACCTGCGAATAGCAGGGAAGTTAGTTTTAAAGGACGCACAGGTCACTCCATATATATTTAAAATCAGAAAATTGAGCGCAAAGGCCTTCAATGGCGCATGCGAAAAGATGACTTACGCATAGTAAGTCGGTTTCAGGTTTTAATTATAAAAGGGTGGCGCGCGGGCAGAATCGGGCCGCTGATTTGGGTCAGGCGGCGGGTCAATTGATCTTTCAGCATAGTCAACTGACGGAGCACTTTCAGCTTCAGGTAAAGTTAAACTGTCAACCTGAGCCCAGAAGAAGGATGTTTCTTCCACATCAGGTTCTAGATCGGCCACTATATGTAAATCACCATCATTATTGACAGCTAAGACACAAACCTCACAGCTTTGATTAAGCGGCTCGTGGTCAGAATGATCGTGAGAATGCGCGGCTGAAAGCGTTTGCGCAAACAATAAAGCCGCGACCAATAATAGGCAGCATAGGCGAGCAAAAGTTGCTCGGCGATTTACAATCGGCGATATGTTTTCTGTTTCAAACACAACACGCAATTAACGCAACACTATAACATTGGCAATCATTTTGTTCGCCGAGAAAACGGATGTGGAGTTAGGTCCGACGATGTTTATAAAGTCAAACAAGCCCCTTCCCTCCTCGCTTCGCGACGAGTCCAATTCGCCTCTTAGTATTAAGACGCCGTTTTCCTAAATGTGAAAAGATGAGAGGAGAAATCACCTTTATCCATATAACGGACCTTATCGCTCACATGACTGGTCGTGACGTAAGGCAAAGGAAGACCATTTTGCATCAGCATGTCACCTCCGTAGCTGACGCCGCCATCGACCGGAGTGTAATAACCCTCAGGGTCGAGGCCGATCAATAGCGCGCGCCTGAAGGGAAGATTGGGCGCGGACAAAATATGGAAATAGGCGACATAAACCGTCTGCTCATCGCGGCTTGTATATTGCCAACAGACTTCATTTTCATTTTTCATAAGCCTGTCAAAGCGGCCCCCGACCATGTCCTGTGCGGTAGATTTTGCCAGAGCCATGAATTGAACAAGTTCATCTTTATGGGCATCGATGTCAGTTTCATTCAGCGAAATGCCGCGAGCGGCACAAAATACGCCCGCGAGAAAACGAGTTTGTATAGAAGACACGCGGCCATTCTGGTGATTGGGGGATGGCCCGATATAGGCGGCCGTGACATCAAGTGGATAGAGATAGGATGCCCCATTAATAATATCCAAGCGGCCAATGGGGTCGCACATGTCGCTGATCCAGCCTTGAGGCATGTAGCTCAGCATGCCGAGATCGAAACGGTTCCCCCCGCTCGCACAGTTTTCGAAAAGCACATCGGGATATTGCGTCGTAAGTCTCTCTAAAAGGTTATACAGCCCCAGCATATAGCGATGCGAGACTTCCCGTTGACGATTTCGCGATAAGGCGCCGGACCCAACCTCGGTCATATTTCGATTCATATCCCATTTGACATAATCAATATCGCCACAAGACAGAATATCGTCGATTTGTCCGTAAAGATAATCAATGACCTCGTCTCTGGAGAGATCCAGGGTCAGCTGGTTGCGTCCCAACGAAGACTTTCGCCCGGGCACCTGGATGGCCCAATCCGGATGGTCTTTGAAAAGTTGACTGTCAGGATTGACCATTTCAGGCTCGAACCAAATACCAAACTTAAGACCCTTCGCTTTGACCTTGGCGGCCAAGGCCGGAATGCCCGATGGGAAACGGGCTTTATCCGCCCGCCAATCACCTAGCGAGGATGTGTCGTCGCGGCGGCCCTCAAACCAACCATCATCGAGCACCAGCATGTCCACGCCAACGTCAACAGCTCTGTCGGCAAGATGCAAAACTTTGTTCTCATCGACATCAAAATACGCGGCCTCCCAAGTATTCAGATAGGTGGGACGAGGCATATTTTTAAATTTGGGCGGCGAAATCTTTTCACGAATGAAGTCATGCCAAAGATGGGTCATACTGCGCAGGCCTTTATCAGCATAGACATGCAGAGCCTCTGGTGTGCAGAACTTTTTCCCAGGCTTGAGGCGCCAGTGAAAATTGAAAGGGTTAATCCCCGCCAGTAACCGGACATCTTCAAATTCTCCGGTTTCAAGGCTGAGCGCAAAATTTCCACTATAGATAAGCGTGGTGCCGTAAACCCGCCCATAATCTTCTGTCGTGCCCTTTTGCATGACGGCGATAAAAGGATTGTGTGCAGCGCTGGATGTGCCGCGGGCTGAGTCGATGACGAAGCGGCCTTTCGGCATGGCGACGCGCTCTGCATTAAACTCGCGCGCCCATGTCCCATGGAGGTGGAGAATTTCATACTCTGCGGGCGGTAAATCCAAAGCGGAACTAAACGCATGTTGCAGCTGGATTTCTACCTTGGATTTATTCTTGAATTTAGCCGACCGCACCAAGACGCCGTAATCCGCATAAATTGTGTAAAAAAGCTCGACCTCTAATTTGTGAAGTGTGTCTTCAAGTGTGATAACCAACGTTTCGCTATCACCGCCCCGCGCAGAGGGAAGTTTCTTGAGGCGCGGTTTTTCTTTGACAATTTTGTGCTTTTTATATTGCAAAGAGAATATTGTATTACCGTCGGCATTTCGTCCATGCAGAGCAGGAAAACGGTAATCCGATGTGCCGAAGCTCGGAAACTCCTGTGGCATTCCGCTCAGGTTCAAATGCTGATGGCCTTCAAATACAGATGAGGTTTCTCTTTGCGTGCGCAAGTGGTGTATAGAAACCTGCTCCGGATTCTGTAGCGTGCCGCCATAGTACAGATGTTCAATCAGACGTTCAGGTGAGACTCTAAACACGTATGAAAATTTTTTGTTCGTCAGAGAAAATGTCAGATTTTCAGAGACTGTTATCATGGCACTCATAATCTTCCATACCGATATATTAGGACAATTGGAAAGCTTGAATTAAGTCGTGGAAAAATAAAAAGGGTAGCCGAAGCCACCCTTTTCAAATCTAAATAAGGGGAAATATTTAGAATGTCGCTCGCGCGCCAAGCGTAAAGCGGCTACCTGTATCTTCATAGGTCAGGAAGCGGTTTTCGAAGCGAGAGAAATCCCGAGTGTCTTCATCAAGGATATTAATTCCTTCAGCAAAGACTTGGAATGTGTCATTCACATCGAAAGATGCCGAAGCATCCAACTGCCCGAAGGATTCACGCTGACGCGGCTCACCTTGGTCAGAAAAGGCCTGAACTAAGAACTCATCACGATAGTTATAGGTCACGCGGGCTTGGATTGGCCCCTTCTCGTAGAACCCGCTGACATTGAAAGAATGCGGTGACAGTCCGTTATAGTCGAGATCTTCATTTCCTGATCCCGCTGCGCGGTCAATTGAACTATCAACATATGTATAGTTGATCGCCGCGCCAAAGCCATTTTCAAACGCCTTTTGAAGGGCCGCTTCAACACCGATAATACTACCTGTTTCGCCGTTACGTGTGCGTGTGTCCAAGAAAGTCACAGCGCGCGTAACGTCATTTGCAGTCGGGTTAGAGGCGTTACCCGCCGGAAAGACGACTTGTCCCGCAACAGGTGATGTTTGGGACTCAAGGAAGTTATCAAAACTCTTGTAGAAACCGGTCACTCCAAGGAAGCTCAGGTCATCAAGATACCATTCAAATGAGGCATCAAAGTTTGATGATCCAAAGGCCTCAAGATTTGGGTTGCCGCCGGTGGACGTAGGGGCATTGGCACGACCGCCAAAGGCGTTGGCGACCCCCAGTGCCGTCAGCGTCGGCCGCGTAACTGTTTTGGACGCGGCCAAGCGCACCACTTTATCTTCAGCCACATCAAACTTCACGTTCGCGGACGGCAAGAAGTTAGTATATCTATTATCGATCGTGACTTCTGCTGGATTTGCAAAGATTGCGATAAGCTGTGTATCGCCGTCCGACTCGCGGAACTGGGTCACAGGTTGGTCAACACCAGAACTAGATGTTTCTGTATGATCAATTCGGAATCCGAAGTTTGCAGAGAATGGGATCGAACCCAATTGCTTATCCAACCAAGACGCATTGAAGAATACGGAGTTTACAGTTTCGTCGACAGAGAAACTTCCGGCCGGGTTAAACTCAGGCTCGTAGAAGCCAAGAAATGAATCCGATGCGTCGCGGCGTGCACGAAGCTCTGCGTCTGATAAGGCGCCACGGCCTGAGCGGTTTGGATCTGAGATCGCCGCGTCAGAGTTGAGTTGAGCGAAGGCGTCCTCGAAACTGGCTGTCAGAAAATTGAGCGGAATGCCGTCACGTCCATCTACGCCGCCAAGGAAACCGTTCAAATTGACTTCGGTAAGGATGCTGTCATTAAAGTCCGTTCCATATCCACAATAGGCGCAGAAAATACCGCCGCCCTGTGTGGGAGAAAAGTTGTCAAACAAATCACGCGATTTCGTCCGGTTTGTATGAGCTGCGCCAACCGTAACTATCTCTTCGCCCGTTGTTGATTCCCAGTCGAATTTAGCTTTCGCCTCAAAGACATCGTCCTCAACCACTGTTCGGGCGACATTTACGAAGTGAAGGCGCTGAATGGAGGCATCCTGAGCACCGACAATGTTAGTCAGGGATGTAATTTCGGACCCCTCAGGGATTTCAATTAGCGGAGAGACCGGGGCCAATGCGCCCAGAACAACAAAAGGGTTTGTTCCGTCGCGGTCTGCTTTGGATCCTGAGACATCGAAATTAGCTGTAACTCGGTCACTAATATTCCAATCCACATTGGCTCCAACTAAATATGTCGAGGCTTCGCGATTATCGGAGGTCAGGACGTTATCATTTTGTGACGGACCCGTCGTCAAACCCGGGTTACGAGCCAAAAAGTCGAGTCCCGGACGGGAGAAAGATGTCACTGTACCGTTTGCATCGACAACCGGATCAATGAAAGGCGGGCTAAAAAATCCCGAGAATTGCCGGTCAAAGGAATCGACTGTAAACTCAGTATAGAGACCGTCGACGGTCAGAGTTATGTCGTCAGTTGGCGCAAACTGAACCGTTCCGTTAGCCGTGATGCGTTCACGATCTTGTACGTCTCGACTGACAATAGCTTGTTGCTGCACGCGAGCATTTGCAGGGAGCCGCTCAACATTCGCTGCGTTAGTAAGACCTGCCGCATTTGCAGTGCCTGCACCGCCTGTATTAATGAAGTCAGCACCGCCGCGGGCAGAAAAACCATTGGTTAAAACACGGTCGCGTTGCGCTTTGCGGTCCGAGTAAGAAATGCCGCCGGCAAAACCGATAGTGTTATCATCATTTGTCCAAGACCCTACAAGTGAACCTTCCGGTGAAACTTCTTCCCGCAAAGTATCGTAGGTTCCGGAAACTGACGCCGCAAAATTTGTGCCGGGACGCTCTAAAGGACGAGCCGTCACGATGTTTACAAGCGCGCCAATTCCGCCTGACTGACGAGTCGGATCCGAGGACTTGAAGACTTCAGCGCGTTGAATAATGTCGGAAGACAAAACGTCGAATGAAAATTCGCGGCCATCATTATCTGTCGCGATTGTGCGGTCATTAATTGTAACGGCGTTAAACTCCGGCCCTAGACCGCGGACTGTAATGAATTGACCCTCGCCACCGTCACGGTCAATGGAGACCCCCGTAATACGCTGCAAGCTTTCTGCGATGTTTGAATCAGGAAACTTACCGACATCTTCGGCTGAAATTGCATCTACCACGGATGTTGAGTCGCGTTTAATGTCAAGTGATTGTTGCAGCGAGCTACGAATACCTGTCGCGATAACGACATCGTCGTCGCTGCTCTGTGCCATAGCGGGCATTGCGACCAACATAGCGGCAGCTCCGGCTGTGCACGCGAAAAAATTCTTTCTACTGAATGACATTTGTTACTCTCCCATGGTCCCGAACTTATTTCGGATTCTCAATAATTGAAGAGTGGATGAAAGAAATCGACTTTGACGTCAATCCTAAAAATGTTCTTTTTCGAACATTGTGTTCTTTTTACAACATGGCGGCTTCATCGCCCAATGGATCTAATTCGCGATATTTTATGAGTCAGCCACATGAAGCTCTATGCCTTCGGTCGTGCAGATATTTTTGAAAACCAAATCCAATTCGCTATCGGTAACAATGAGATCCAAATCCCGCATATGTCCAATCCGGTTCATGGCTCTGCGTCCAAACTTATAATGGTCTGCGGCCAAAATCGTTTTGGCGGAATTTGCGAGAATGGTCTTAGCGATTATGACTTCTTGAGGATCATATTCCAGTAGAGTGCCGTCTTCGTCCACACCACTAATACCGACTACCCCAATATCCATCCGAAAATTATTTATAAACGCTTCGGAATATGCGCCCTTTATGCCGCCGTCATGATGCCGCACTTGCCCGCTGGAGACAATTATCTGAAAATCTTCATTTCGCATCAGAATCTGCGCTACATGCAGGTTATTGGTGAATATATGTAAGTTTTTGTGCCCCAAAAGGGCTTCTGCGATAGCCTCTATGGTCGTCCCGGTGCTCAAAAAAATTGAGGCGCCGTTGGGTATCAAGGCGGCAGTTCTCGCGGCAATCATCCGCTTGGCCTGAACACTGGTCTGAAGCCTGGCCTGATAAGGCGGATTCTCAGCTGTTTTAGCTTGCCCTGCTCCGCCGTGAAAGCGCGCTAATAACCCATGTTTGCTTAATTCATTTAGGTCCCGCCTGATTGTTTGCGGTGTAACATCAAATTCAATAACCATGGCTTCCGTCGCCACAAAGCCCTGACTTTCCACCATGGTTAGAATCGAAACTTGGCGCTTCGATGGTTGAAATTGAGTCATAAATTATTTCCACTCTGGTTGTGTTTGCCTATAGCATTATCACGGCGTCTCGGCGACAGGAACTTTTCACTAGCCATCGTTTTCATCTGCGGCTATGAGAATGTTCGTTTTAGAAAATCAAGGCCTCCGAATGAAACCGCTCGCACATGGTGAAGAAGATACGGGTGCGATGTGTGATAATTCCCTTATTCTCTCTCGAACCATTGCCGGACAGGCGATTTATCGTCGACAATTTACCAAACTGGATGGTCGTGATATTTTTCTTTATGGCCTCCAAAACCACATTGAGATGCCTCTAAAACAAGAGGCGGGTGAGGTCGCTAAGGGCGGTGAATTACGCTGGCATCCGCTGCGTCAGGAATGGAACGTATATGCCCCGCACAGGCAGAACCGAACATTTAAACCGTCACAAGCCAATGACCCGCTCGCGCCATCGCGACCGGGCGGCCCAGCAACGGAAATCCCGTTCTCAAACTTTGAGCTTGCTGTGTTTGAGAATAAATTTACCAGCCTTCATGCCGAGGCGCCTCAACCTGTATCAACCGCCGACATTAAAATAGCGCGCGCAAGAGGCCGATGTGATGTTGTGGTTTACGGGCCTGATGCAACAGGCAATCTGTCATCCATTGGTCAAGATAAACGCCGATTACTGCTCAGCACATGGATAGACCGCTACGAAACCTTATATGGCGAGGGGCATAAATTTGTAATGCCGTTTGAGAACAGAGGCGATGAGGTCGGCGTCACCTTGCACCATCCTCACGGACAGATTTATGCCTTCCCATTTATACCGAATGTACAAAAACAAGCTGCTACGGCTTTTGCCGAAGGTTATGATCTCTCAGACGCCATCAAAACTTGCGAAGCAGGCTATAAAGTCGCTGACGCCGGGGGAATGGTGGCTTGGTGCCCACCTTATGCGCGGTTCCCTTATGAAGTATGGATTGCGCCGCGCGAGCGGAAAGCCGGGCCTTGGCTTTTTAATGAGGCTGAGCAGGATGGCTTTGCGCATCTGCTAGGCGACATTACCCGGCGCTATGATGAGTTGTTCCAACGCCCGACTGCCTATATGCTCAGCCTTCATGCTGCGCCGGCGGGGAGTGAAGGAAGCTTCCACTTTACCGCTCAGTTTTATCCCTTATTACGCGCCCCTAACCGCGTAAAATATCTGGCGTCAGTTGAGCAATCGACAGGTGTGTTCACTGTAGATGTCATGCCTGAAGTCGCCGCTAAAACGCTCAGATCGTTCAAATGATTGCGGAAACATCTAAAGATGTGTTTGGTTCAGCCCCCAGTGCGACATTGTTCACACCGGGGCGTGTAAACTTAATTGGGGAGCATACCGATTATAATGGCGGTATGGCGCTTCCGACAGCCATTGATCTTGGAGTGACAATTGCGCTTAGTCCTCGAGAAGACAGCAATATCCGAATTATTTCCGATAAATTCGAGACTTTCGCAGAACGCTCTTTGTCCGACTCACCTCAGGATCATTGGTCAGACTATGTGACGGGCGCGGTTATATACGCGAATAAAGTCGGCTTGCTAAAGGGCGGCGCAGACATTGCAATCGAAACCACCCTCCCCTTTGGCGCAGGGCTCTCGTCCTCAGCTGCAATTATCGTTTGCGTTTTGAAAATCGGCCGGGAGCTTTCCGGCCAAGATATCTCAGACATAGACATTGCAGTTTTAGCACGCCGCGTTGAGAATGAATTCATAGGTATGCCTTGTGGAATTATGGACCAAATGGCTATCGCCATCGCTCGCCCCGGCCAAGCGCTTGCGCTTGAGACAGACAGTTTAAATTTTGACCTGGTCGATTTGCCTGCCGACTATCATATGGCCGTCGTGCATTCGGGACAATTCAGGCAACTCAGCGAAGGTCGCTATAAAATCCGAAAAGAAGAATGTGACGTCATTAAAAAATTTTTTGGGCGCGATAATATTTGCCGCATGAGCGACGCAGAATATGCGTCGCTTTCAAGCTTGCCGGATCACATTCAGCGCAGGGCGAAGCATTGTATGACGGACCATCGCAGAACTGTTGAAGCCGCAAAACTATTGGCGGGGGAAAAAATGCAAGCCTTTGGGCAATTGATGATTGAAAGCCACGCCTCACAGCGGGATGATTTTGAAATAACTCTGCCGCCGGTGGACCGGCTTGTTGAAGACGCCGTGAAATCAGGTGCATTAGGTGCTCGCCAAACCGGCGGCGGCTTTGGCGGCTGTATCGTCGCCTGTGTGCATAAAGATAAATTAGAGGCTTGGAAAACTGATCTTCTCTCCCGCCACGCAGAGGCATTTTATGTCTGCTAGGATAGTTAAATGAATAGCGCGCGTCATGATCTTACGGGACAAGACTTTATCGTCGTAGGCGGCGCTGGATATATTGGTAGCCATGTCTGCAAGGAAATTCATCGGCACGGCGGGCGGCCAATCACTTTTGATAACCTATCTTCCGGCCATGAGCATGCGGTCAGGTGGGGGCCTTTGGTAACGGTCGATGTGCGAGATGATGAGGCCCTCAATAAAAGCTTCGCAAAATTTCCTGACGCAAAAATTGTTATCCATCTGGCCAGTTCAATCGAAGTTGGATTTGGCGAAAGAAATCCTGCGGAATTTTACGACAATAACGTCGTCGGCGCGCTGACGCTGTTAAAGTCTATGAGGAAGGCGGGAATTGATCGCCTGATATTCTCCTCCACCTGCGCCACCTATGGTGAAACCACAAATATGCCGCTTACCGAAAGCGAGTTGCAAAACCCCTTTTCGACTTATGGCAAAACCAAACTCGCTATTGAGCACATGATCCAGAGTTTTCATAAGGCTTACGGATTGAATTATGTCACACTGCGCTACTTTAATGCGTCAGGCGCTGATGCTGACGGTGATATCGGCGAAGAGCATGATCCGGAAACACATTTAATACCTAACGCGATGAAGGCCGCGGCCGGACAGGCCCCCAAAATGACGATTTTGGGGATGGATTACGATACGCCGGATGGAACGCCCATACGCGATTATATTCACGTCACAGATATAGCGCTGGCACATCTGGGCGCAGTGAAGGCATTAGAGGCTGGATTAGATACCGCCGAAGTCAACATAGGCACGGGTCAAGGCGTCAGTGTTCTTGAAATTTTGGACTCTATTGAAAAGGTCACGGGCCATCCGGTTCCTTATGATGTAGGTGCGAGGCGAGATGGTGATCTTACCCGGCTTTATGCAGATGCGTCTAAAGCAGAAGCCATTCTTGGTTTTACCCCGCAACATTCTGAGCTTGAAAATATCATCGCTACAGCTTGGGCGTTTCATCAAAAGACATGGTCATGACACCTGCACTCGGTGTTTGTTACTACCCGGAACACTGGCCCGAGACTGTTTGGGCAGCTGATGCAGCGGCTATGGTCGAAGCCGGCCTATCCTGGGTGCGCATTGGCGAATTTGCTTGGAGCCGGATCGAGCCCCGCGAAGATAATTTTAACTGGGACTGGCTTGATAGTGCCATTGAGACTTTAGGCAAAGCTGGCCTGAAAATAGTTTTAGGTACGCCAACCGCGACCCCGCCCCGCTGGATGATCACAAAACATCCTGATATATTGGCGTGTGATAAAAATGGGCGTCCTCGAAAATTCGGCTCGCGCAGACATTATTGTTTCTCTCATGAAGGCTATAAATTGGAATGCGACCGTATCGCGTCGAAGCTGGGAGAGCGATACGGAGACAACCCGCACATCCAAAGCTGGCAAATCGATAATGAATATGGCTGTCACGATACAACTCTCTCATACAGCCCGGCTGCAGAAGCGGCGTTTCGCATTTGGCTGTTGGAAAAATATAAGTCCATCGAAGCCCTGAACACCGCTTGGGGAAACGTGTTCTGGTCGATGGAATATGGGGATTTCGAGGAAATCGATTTACCTAACCTCACTGTAACCGAGGCCAATCCGGCCCATCTGATGGATTTTCGCCGCTTTTCATCAGATCAAGTTGGCGCTTTTAATAAAGTCCAAGTCGATGTTCTGCGACAACATACGGATGCGCCTCTGATCCATAATTATATGGGGCGTATTACAGATTTTGACCATTTCGCAGTCGGGCAAGATTTAGATATTGCGAGCTGGGACAGTTACCCGCTCGGATTTCTCGAAGATCGTTCTGACGATGGCGATGATTGGAAACAACGCTTTTCGCGTCAGGGAGACCCTGATTTTGCTGCTTTCCATCATGACCTCTACCGAGCCATAGGAGATGGGCGTTGGTGGGTTATGGAACAACAACCCGGTCCAGTAAATTGGGCGCCATATAACCCCGCCCCATTGCCCGGCATGGTGCGGTTATGGACATGGGAAGCCATAGCCCACGGAGCTGAAGTCGTCTCCTATTTCCGTTGGCGGCAAGCCCCTTTCGCACAGGAACAAATGCATGCGGGTTTGCAGCGCGCGGATTACCGGGATTCCCCTGCTATGGCGGAAGTCAGCAAAGTCGCGGGCGAAATTAGTGACTTGATAAGCGGGGATACCGATGAATCTCCGGTAGCCATCGTATTTGACTATAAGTCAGCCTGGGCTTGGGAAATACAGCCTCAGGGAAAAGACTTTGATTATTTTCGTTTAGTTTTCGATATGTATCGCGGCTTACGTCGCATGGGCCTGTCGGTCGATATACTACCGCCTGATACGCAGGATTTCGGGTCGCGAAAACTCGTGCTCATTCCAGGATTGATGGCTTGGACTGACGGCTTACGGCTAGCTATCGAAACATTTCGTGGCAAATTAATTTTAGGTCCTCGCACGGGATCCAAGACTGAAGATTTTCAAATTCCGGCTCATCTACCGCCCGACATGAATGCACTAGATGTAAAAGTGACAGCCGTCGAAAGTTTAAGACCCGGCAGCGCCATAAGACTTGAAAATGGCGGCGCCTTTCACATTTGGCGGGAATTCGTTGAAGCTCAATCAGCCATTATTGAATCGACAACAGATGGGCATCCAGCGGTGATTGAGTCTGGAAGCGTGCAGTATATTTGCGGATGGCCGGATCAACAATCATTTGACAGGCTTCTCAAATCGGTCGCTGAAATGGCGGGGCTTACGACACAACATATGCCGGGCGGACTGCGTTGTCGTGATTTCGGCGATTTCCGTCTGTATGTGAATTACGACTATGTCTCGCTTGTTGTCGATGACCGAGAGATACCGGCGGCAAACATCATGCTGGTCAATAGAAAAAATAACAATGTCCTAATTGGGCAAAATTGACGGGGAAGAAAATGGATCTTCAGCTTACACAAATACTGGTTTTTATAGGCCTGACAGCTCTTATCGGGGGGGTAACCTATTGGTATTGCCGTGGAGCCCGGCATGGCGAAGATGGTGAGCAGGAATATTTTCTCGCAGGTGGATCGTTGAAATGGTATTTTGTAGCGGGCTCAATCACACTAACAAATTTGTCGACAGACCAGCTTGTCGGAATGAACGGGAATCAAATGGCATTACTGGCTTGGTGGGAGCTTGCCGCCGTCGTCGGTCTCATGATGCTGTGTTTCGTTTTTATTCCCGTATATTATAAATATAATTGCACCACGACAACTGAACTGCTCGAGAAACGCTTTAACAATCCACATATCCGAGCCTTAATATCAATCCTCTTTTTGCTCGGAAATATATTTATTTTTCTACCGGCCATCCTTTATGGTGGCTCACTTTTCATGCAAAATATGTTTGGAATAGACGTCAATCTCTACATTATTGCAGCAATATTTGCATTGATAGGCTCGGCCTATGCAATTTTTGGCGGCCTTCGAGCCGTCGCTGTCTCTGATACGTTTTCAGGCGTTCTTTTATTGGGTCTGGCGATTGTCGTTACACTGATTGCATTGAATGCGATAAACTTTGATTTCACCGGCATACCCAAGGAGCGGTTGACTCTTATTGGTAGCCGGGAATCAGACATTCCGTGGAAGACTCTATTCACAGGCATGATATTTATTCAAATGTTTTACTGGTCGACCAATCAAACCATTACGCAAAGAGCGATGGCTTCGCCCAGTGTGAAAGAGGCTCAGAAAGGCATTCTTACAGCAGCCGGGATACGTCTACTAATTGTCCCCCCAATCATTGTTCTGCCGGGAATTGTTTCATACAAGCTCTACGGCGATATTGGTGATGCGGCCTATGGTCGGATTGTCGGGGATCTGTTGCCCGGATATTTGTCAGGCGCTTTTGCTGCCGCCATCGCTGCAGCCGTCTTGACAACATTCAATTCCATTCTGAACGCTTCGGCCGCCCTCTGGGTTTGCGATATTCACGAAACATATTTCAGTAAAAAACCGAATGTGAAGAAACTCTCCTTCTGGGTTTCAATTTCGATGGTGCTGCTTGCTTTTGCGGTGATTCCAATTTTCAATAATCCGGAACAGAGCATAATCAACACCGTTCAAACGCTTTACGGGCTTTTGTCTATGCCGATCCTGTCGGCCTTTATAGTCGGGCTGCTATTTAAGAACGTAAATCCCTACGCCATGATCCTCTCGGTCATCTTTGGGGTTCTGCTCTATGCGACGTTCGTTTTTGGATGGCCGAAACTTCCGGGCGGTGGTTACATCCACATGATGGCGGTCACTTTAATTGCAAGCGTATCAATGGCGTTGCTTTTGAACCGCTTTGCATTTGGACAAAAAGCTGAATGGGATGCCCACACGGTCTTTGGCAAGGGATCCCCAACACTGGGGAAGCCTTAAAGAAACCTATTTGCTTGATATTTAATGGGCTCAGATAATGACGAATATCTATGATCTATTGGTAATAGGCGGGGGCATCAATGGCACCGCTATTGCTCGCGATGCTGCAGGTAGAGGACTGTCAGTTTTACTATGTGAAAAAGATGATCTTGCCAGTCATACGTCTTCCGCCAGCACGAAGCTCATTCACGGAGGATTGAGATATCTTGAACAATATGAGTTCAGGCTGGTGCGCGAGTCTCTTAAAGAACGCGAGGTCCTCTTAAAAGCCGCGCCGCACATTATCTGGCCATTACGTTTTGTATTGCCCTATGACAAAGGCCTCCGGCCTGCATGGCTTCTGAGGTTAGGTCTGTTTCTCTACGACTACATGGGCGGACGGAAAATTCTTCCCCCGACGCGTACAGTAAATTTGCTAAAAGGCGACCATGCGGGTCTCCTGCATCCTAGATTAAAGAAGGGGTTTGAATATTCAGATTGTTGGGTCAAAGATTCGCGGCTCGTGGTGCTTAACGCGATGGATGCAAAGGCAAAGGGAGCTGACATTTCAACCCGTACAGAGGTAAAACAGCTTATTCAGACAGATGGCATTTACTCAGCGGAAATCCTCAAAAATGGATATTTAAAAACCATATATGCCAAGGGCGTTGTGAATGCGGCCGGTCCGTGGGTGTCCCGCGTCTTGAAGAAAGTTGACACGGGGAATAACGGAAAAGACGTCCGGCTTATCAAAGGAAGTCATATTGTTACTCACAAATTATTCGACGGTCCTCAAGCCTACATTTTTCAAAACTCCGACGATCGTATTATCTTCGCAATCCCTTATGAACAAGATTACACACTTATCGGTACTACTGATGTGCCCTGCTCAAAAGATGATGGCAAAGCGGAAATTTCAGAAGAAGAAATTTCTTATCTCTGTGACGCGACAAATGAGTACTTCATGCGCTCAATATCAAAGAAAGATATCTTCTGGTCTTATTCAGGCATCAGGCCGTTATATGATGATCAGAGTGACAGCGCGTCAACCGTAACACGGGATTACGTTCTATCTCTTTATGGTGAGACTAACGACGCGCCGTTTCTTTCAGTCTATGGTGGGAAAATTACTACGTCTCGCAAATTAGCTGAACATGCACTGGAAAAGCTCCGGCCTTTTTACAGCACTATGTCGGATGCGTGGACACGCGAAGCCATCTTCCCCGGCGGGGATATTCCAAATGCTGACTTCGAATCTTTTTTGACCGCTTTGCAAGAAGAATACCCACATATTGGGCGCAACGTTCTCAAGCATTTAGCACGCAGTTATGGGACGTGCAGTGAAATAATCATCAAGCAGAACAAAAGTCTTGGTCAGATGTTCGGTCCAATTCTGTCGGAGGAAGAAGTTAATTATCTCGTCAAACACGAGTTCGTGACCCAGGCTGATGACATACTTTGGCGGCGAACTAAACTTGGTTTGACACTGACCAAAGAAGAGAGTGAGACTTTTAAAAAATGGTTCGCTGAAAACTATACAAGGTAGAAAATTAGGCTTTGTCAAGATAATGCCTGCTTCCAACTGATGCGCTAAGCTATCATAATGAAAACCTCGATAGACACCAGGCATTATCTTATTTTCATGAGTCACTCTTGTCAGGTTCAGAGATCAATCCAGTTTACAGTGGAATTGGGTTACAGCATCAATCTGTGCCTAAAGGTGCAGAATGCGGGAAACTTGTTCGACATATTAAAATGACAAGCCCAGAACGTTTGCTACATAAGTCCTCGCTTTGAGCCGCCCAACATATGTTCATTGAATATCAATAATACGATAATCTCATCATTGTGGTACTGCGCATTATATCATTAGTGATATATGCGCGGGTGGAAAATTGAAGCCATACCCGCTGCGAGGCCCGAACTAAAATCAGTGCCTCGCGTTTTAAAAGCCAGGTTCTTTCAAATTAGTGACATGCTTACTGAACACGGCCCGCTACAGGTGGGAATGCCCCATGTTCGCTATCTTGAAGGCGGTTTGTGGGAAATGAGAATGAAAGGTAAAAGCGGAACAGCACGGGCTATTTACTTCACGGTTATGGGCAAGCGAATCATTGTTTGTTCAGCCTTCGTGAAGAAGTCGCAGAAGACTCCAAAGAAGGAGCCGGACAAAGCTAAAAACCGCATGAAAGGATTTGAACCATGAGCACACGAACCCAATCTTTCAAAGATATGAAATCAGAGTTTTCGGCGGATCCCATAAACAAAGCCGCCTACGATGAGTTGGCCCCAGAATGTGCTGTAAACAGCGCTATGATTAAAGCACGGGCCGAGGCTGGGCTTACCCAGGCGGAACTCGCCAAGAAAGCCGGCATAACGCAAGCCCAAGTTTCAAGATTGGAAAGTGGACAATGGCCCACGCCAGCCACTATTGAGATGCTGGCGCTTGCCTTAGGGAAACGTGCTGAATTGCGTTTCGTATAGGGCTATTGAGACTTCGGACGAGACCATACCAAGTCAGCAACATCCTAGCTGTCAAATAATGACGCATTGATGAGCTTATTCATTTCCGGGCCGTCAAGTTTCACACTGATATAGTCCATGGGTTCGATATCATCTTGCCGCTCCGATGTCACAGCGACCTGACTTCACAAAGAAACCTGGAGAGGCTTCAGTTTTTTTTATCGTTCGGGACAAACCTAACTTTGCGGCTTGTCATTAACGTCGCGATTGCACCCTCATAGCCTCCAGCCTATGTAGGGCTGAATGTTCTAATGGTTGCCATAATAGTTCCATTCTCTGGCTTCTTGGGTTTTATACAAGCTCGCGCTTAGCCTTCATATAATCGGCATCTAGTTCAGGCATCACTGTAATCGAGTGTTTTACGGACTTCACGGCAGGAAGCTTATCCAGTCTTAATTTGGGTTGACTCTTCGGGTCGCTCTATAAGGTTGAGAGTTGTCTGATATCAGCTCCCTGGCTCGGGTTTGCGTCTAGGCTAAGAGAGACTTTCGGCTCATCTATATTTTCATGTGAGGAAATGTGAGAATGACTAAAGGCGTATTCGAGGCTATTTTCCGCCCTCTTTTTATTTGGTACAAAGAGAACTCTCTGTTTGTCCAACGTGCTGCGATCGCGGCTCATCAATTTGTCTATTAAAGTCTTCCATTAACAGAACAACATCGGTGATGAATATGCTATAAAACGAAGTTTAAAATGATCTAGTTATGTCTGAGACTAAAGCCGCACTTTTGCACCTCTTTCCCCGCGGTTCGTCGTTAATTCCGCCGGGCCAATCGAATAGGATGTCCGGGCGCGATTTCTTCGGTTGCGCGGGCGATACCCTCGGCATTGAGACCGTAGTAATTATAGAGTTCAGCAATAGAACCTGTTTGTCCAAAACGCTCTACGCCTAGCGCTCGCGTCTTATGCCCCTTCACGGAGCCAAGCCAAGACAAGGTCGTAGGATAGGCATCGCACACGGTAACAATAGCTGCATCTTTGGGAACGCATGAGATTAGCTTTTCGACATGTGCGCAGGCTGCGGTAGCCCCCTCTTGCCTTAACTTTTGTGCGCCTGACCATCCTGAAACTAATCGGTCCGCAGACGTGATGGCCAAGAGGCCAATATCGCGGACATCCTCGCCCATAAGACCGACCGCCTCTATGGCTTCCGGTGCTACTGCTCCGGTATATGCAATGACAGCGCGCGCGTTCGGGCCGGGTTTTCTAAGCCAATATCCGCCATTGATAATATTTTCTTCAAGTTCCGGCGTCATATCCCGCTTGATTTGCTCCAAAGGACGCGTTGACAAGCGCAAGTAAATGGAGCAGCCGGAGTCATCATCCAATCCATTCTCCGAAACGTTACTAGCTTTGGCATCACATTGCATGAATTCTAAACCAAAACGCATTATGACGGCCAGCTCATCAACATAGGCGGGCTCAAAATAGGCCATTCGGTCCTGTGCCATGCCTATTAGAGGCGTACCGATAGACTGATGAGCACCACCTTCCGGCGCCAGTGTTACACCTGACGGCGTGGCGACCAGCATGAAACGGGCGTCTTGATAACAGGCATAGTTCATCTGATCTGCTGCGCGATAGATAAACGGGTCGTAAACTGTGCCAATGGGTAAGTATCGGGCGCCGTTAATGGCATGTGACAATCCGAGCGCCGAAAGCAATATGAAAAGATTAGACTCAGCAATTCCAAGCTCAATGTGTTGTCCGCTTGGTGAAGACGCCCAATTAAATGTCGATGGAATTTTGTGATCTCGAAACGTATCTTTTTTAGATTTTCGCGCGAATAAACCCCTATGATTGACCCAGCCGCCTAGATTGGTTGATACGGTGACGTCTGGCGCCGTGGTCACAATATGGCGGGCAAGCTCGCTATCGGATTTGCCTAAATTATTGAGAATCTGGCCAAAACCGGCTTGGGTCGATGTAGGTTTGCCGCGCGTTTGAGAAAGTTGGAGGGTTTCGGGTATCGCAATTTTCGGAGCCGTAAACGCCCGCTTTCCTTTCGTGAAAAATGGCGCTTTATCTATAACATCTTGAAGTTCAGAAGCCTTGAGAGGAGACGCCTCCCACTTATCCCATTCATGTCCTTCGCGAACACCGACACGTTTCCGAAAAATATCTATCTGAGTTGGCGTCATGAGTCCGGCATGATTATCTTTATGTCCCGCCAGTGGTAACTCATGACCTTTGATCGTATAACAAATAAACAATGTAGGCCGGTCATGCGCGCGAGCCTGAGTGAAAGCTTCGGTGAGAGACGGCAGATCATGCCCCCCTAAATTCCCCATGACCTCTTCAAGTTCCGCATCACTCAAAGCTTCAATTAAACTCAAAGTTTGAGGATGATCTTTAATATCCTGACCTATCCGTTCGCGCCAGCTTTGAGCCCCTTTAAATGTCAGCGCTGAATAGAGCTGGTTTGGACACTGTTCGATCCACCTGCGCAATACATCACCGCCGGGTTTAGCAAAGATCGCTTCTTGAAGCCTACCATGGCGCAGAACGACGACGTCCCAACCAAAGCTGCGAAACATGTCTTCAAATTTTTGAAATAACCCCTCATGGACAACTGCGTCCAGTGATTGGCGATTGTAGTCTACAATCCACCAACAGTTACGTAGATTATGTTTCCAGCCTTCAAATAGTGCTTCATATATATTCCCTTCATCCATTTCCGCATCGCCAATTAGCGCCACCATCCGGCCGGCTTTCTCTGCGTCCATAGCCCCATGGTGAATGACATAGTCTTGAACGAGTGACGAGAAAAGTGTTTGAGCAACGCCAAGCCCCACAGATCCGGTAGAGAAATCGACATCATCATTATCTTTTGTTCGAGACGGATAGCTTTGTGCGCCGCCAAACCCTCGAAAATTCTCTAATTTTTCCAATGTCTGCTGTCCTGCCAGATACTGCAGAGCATGAAATATCGGCGATGCGTGTGGTTTTACAGCCACTCTGTCCTCCGGCCTCAGAGCCTGACAATATAAAGCCGTCATGATTGTCGCCATAGATGCCGACGAGGCCTGGTGCCCGCCGACTTTTACCTCATTGTCCCCTGTGGCGCGAAGATGATTTGCATTGTGGATCGTCCATGAGGCAACCCATAAAACGCAGCGTTCAATTTCGCGAAGGTAGGACATATCTTCATCGCTCATCGTGTTTAATTCCTAACAAGAGTTTTTGATACCTTATCATTAAACCAGTATAGAAAACTTGCTATCCCACCTAATAATTTGCATACTGTTAGTGAATTATTAGCGCTATTTTCTACTTTAAAGAGATTCCTATCAAGATTGATAAAATCGACAAATCTATCCTCCGGGCTCTGCAAAGCGAGGGGCGCTTATCAATGCTTCTCCTAAGCGAGCGGGTCGGATTGAGCGCAACACCGTGTGCGCGGCGTGTTAAAAAGCTAGAAGATAATGGGGCTATTCAAGGGTATTGCGCCCTGATCGACGAAGCCAAAATTGGGTTTGGAGTTTCGGTATTCGTGTCAATCCAGTTGGACCGACAAGTTGATGAAGCATTGAAAAAATTTGAAAGCGCGATCGCTCTTATGCCTGAAATTGTCGATTGTTGGCTAATGACGGGGAACCGGGATTATCTTATGCGTATCGCTGTCTCTAACCTGAAGGCATTTGAGATGTTTTTGACGGGAAAACTCACCAGAATCCCTGGTGTAGCGTCAATTGAAAGCTCCATTCCAATACGGCAGGTCAAATCTGGAACGTTTCGTACCCTTTAATTATGTCGGGGCTTATACAAACCATATGTGTCGACATGCTATTGATATTTTAAGCCCTTCGCCTCCAACCGCTCTCGCATACCGTAAACATCAAGACCCAGTTCTCCATCTTTGAAGCGTGCGCGGTTTTTAGCTTCTTTGGCCTCCCGCGCTTTGGCCGCGACGATGACAGCCTCGGCTGTTTCATGGGGCACCACGCATACACCATCATCATCAGCCACTATTACATCACCGGGATTGACAGCTACGCCGCCGCAAACGATTGGCACATTAACAGAGCCTAGCGTTTCTTTTACAGTACCCGTCCCGTGAACATATTTACTCCAGACTGGGAAATCCATATCTCTAAGCTCGGCAACATCGCGGCAACCGCCTTCTATTATAAGGCCCGCAACGCCGCGTTGTTGCAAAGATGTTGCAAATAAGTCGCCAAAATATCCCGCATCGGATTCCGATGTGGGCGAGATGACAAGCACATCACCAGCCTGGCACTGCTCGACAACGACGTGGATCATCCAGTTGTCAGCCGGGGGAATAGAGACCGTTACTGCATTACCAGCAATTCGCGCGCCCGAATATATAGGTCGCATAAAGGGCGCCATGCAGCCTGTCCGGCCCTGAGCTTCGGAAACTGTCGACACGCCGAAGTTTTCTATGTCTTTTAAGAGTTCGAGAGACACGCGTTTGATGGTCTGATTGACCACGCCTTTAGGGATCGCATGAGACATAATTTTTCCTATAACCCTCTGGCAGCCAACTGCGCATCCAGTCTTGGATAAACTCTCCGAGCATTGCGTTCAAAGACGGCGTGAGCGTCATTTGGGCTGAGTTTGAGCGCATCTATATAACGTTTTGTATCGTCAAAATAGTGCCCTGTATTTGGATCGACTCCCCGCACCGCGCCTAATAATTCAGATGCAAAAAGTATGTTTTTTGTGTCGATAACCTCAAAGAGGAGATCGATGCCCGGCTGATGATAGACGCATGTATCAAAGAACACATTGTTCATGACGTGAGTTTCCAGCGGCGGGATTTTAAGCATATCTGCCAAGCCCCGATACCGCCCCCAATGATAGGGCACGGCCCCGCCCCCGTGGGGAATGATAAGCCGCAATTCCGGAAAGTCCTTAAATAAGTTGCCTGTCATCAAATTCATAAACGCATTAGTATCGGCGGCGATGTAGTAGGACCCTGTTGCATGAAGACAATCATTACAAGATCCAGAAACGTGGACCATGGCGGGGACTTCTAGATCCACCATTTTCTCATAAAAAGGGTACCAATAGCGGTCCGTTATAGGCGGGGCCGAGAAATGGCCACCACTAGGATCTGGATTAAGATTGCATCCCACAAAATCCAGCTCTTGAACGCAGCGTTCCAGCTCGGCGATCGCATCATCAAGAGGAACGGGCATGCCGCCGCTCACTTGCTGGGGTAATTGGCAAACGCCCGCGAAATTATTTGGGTAAAGCTCAACCACGCGGCGAATCATATCGTTGCACGCTCTAGCCCAATCGACTGAAGTTTCGCTATCTCCAATGTGAGGCTCCATGCGCGAAGCCCTTGGCGAGAAAATCGTGAGGTCCGACCCTCGTTCCTTTTGCAAACGCAGTTGATTGGTCTCGATAATCTCGGAAAGTTCGTCGTCAGAATATTTGGGTAAAAGAGGACGCTCATTATCTGGATTCTTGAGACGCAGGGTTTGCGCTTCGCGAAAGTCTAGATGAGCCTGTGGCACAAGTGTCTGATGTCCATGTGCGTCAATTACCAACATATCCAGATAATGGACTTTCTAAATTGATAAGACAACTTTATAGAAGACTGATGCAGATAAAGACGGGAATTAATTGTGTGCTAATGAGAGGCGGGACGTCGAAAGGTCCCATCTTTCTCCAGCGTGACTTGCCCTCGGATATAAAGGTGCGAAATAACCTTCTGCTCCGAATAATGGGATCTCCTGATATAAGGCAAATTGATGGATTGGGCGGGGCGCATCCATTGACCAGTAAGGTCGCGATTGTGTCGCTGTCAAAACGCCCCAATATCGATGTTGATTATTTATTTTTGCAGGTTGACCCTGAGAGCGGGAGTATTTCCGACGCCCAGAATTGTGGTAATATGCTGGCCGCAATTGGTCCTTACGCGATTGAAAAAGGTTTGGTCCAAGCCCTTTATGGTGAGACAACTGTCCAAGTATACATGTTAAACTCAGACGCTCGCGCCGAGCTAGTTGTTCAAACACCCGGCGGACAGGTCACATACAAAGGCAGGACTTCCATAGATGGGGTACCGGGAGAACATGCTCCAGTTCTACAGAATTATTTTGACACAGCAGGCGCGCAATGTGGCGCGTTGCTTCCAACTGGAAATTCCCAAGATGAGTTTATGGGAATTCCCTGCACCTTGATCGATAACGGTATGCCAACAGTGCTAATACGTGCAGAGGATGTGGGATGTTCTGGATACGAAACTCCTGAATTGCTTGAAGAAAATTTAACTTTGAAAGCGCATTTGGAACGTATTCGTATATGGGCAGGTGAAAAGATGAACCTCCGGAATGTGTCTGAAAAAACAGTTCCTAAAATGTGCCTCATCGCTCCCCCGCGTCACGGCGGCATTATTACAACGCGAACCTTTATACCTCATCGTGTTCACCAAGCCGTTGGCGTTCTCTCGGCAGCCTCTGACGCTGCAGGGTGCCTAATAGAAAATAGCGTTGCCCACGGTTTAGCAAAATTCGAAATGTCAAACCCCTGCCGCGTTGACGTAGAGCATCCAAGCGGGAAAATGACTGTTGAGCTTGAGTGGGATGGCGATAATATTGTCAGAACGGGCCTTATCCGCACGGCTAGTAAAATCATGGAAGGCACTGTATTCCCATGAAAATTGGATTGATAGGGTTTGGCGAAGCCGGAGAAATGTTCGGTCGGCACTTGTCGGCCCTTGCAGATGTGAAAGCTTTCGACATCAATGCCGACAGTTCAATGCGCGAAAGAGCGAGCGCCGCCAATATCGAACTCTGTATGTCGCTGCAAAACGTGGCTCTTGATGCCGACTATATTTTATCCTTAGTTACGGCCGATCAAGCTAAAGCCGCAGCACAAGCGGCCGCGCCTTACCTGTCGCGCCAGCAGTATTATCTCGAAATGAACTCGGTAGCTCCGCAAAGTAAACTTAAGAATGCAAGGCTTATTCCCAGTCTTGTCGATGTGGCGATCATGGCTCCCGTCAATCCTTCCAAACAGACCGTGCCGCTATGCGTCGCCCATATTGAGGCCGATCATATTTGCAAAGACTTAAAAGCCTTAGGCTTAAACGCGCGTTCGGTAGGAACAGAAATTGGTCAAGCCGCCGCTATTAAGCTATGTCGATCCCTATTTATTAAAGGGTTGGAGGCGTTGACAATTGAA
>ENA-ORXM01001733-ORXM01001733.1-marine-metagenome-genome-assembly--contig:-NODE-1733-length-28758-cov-4.493323_pt1 | contig 28758 bp, 30 predicted proteins | sample MGYA00237867_ERZ511480 | MGnify/ENA primary metagenome ERZ511480 (study PRJEB26309, sample SAMN06266103) | marine metagenome | isolation source: Algal blade | place: United Kingdom:Sidmouth, United... | reverse complement strand
CACAATTCCGCGATGCAGAAGTATTTTCTAAAAGTGGTTTGGCTCCTGTAAAAGATAAGGCTTGGGGTTTCATAAACACCTCTGGTGAAGTCATCATTCCTATGGAATACGGAATTTCAGGCAATTTTGCTTTCTTAAAAGGTTCAGAAGAGAAAGGTTTTGTAAACGGCGTGGCTAGAGTAAAATCCAAAAAAGGCTGGGGTTTTTTCAATGAAAAAGGGGAATTACTGGGTAACAAATGGTTCCAGAATGCAGAGCCATTTGTATCCGTTAAATAAAATCATTCCTTTTTTTTCCTATAAAATATACCTAGCTTTAAGTAACAACTAGAGAACCGAACAACACACTCCGTACTTATGGAGTTTTTAAACCTTACAATTCTTAAATGAAAGAGAAGAAAGCCGAAAAACAAAAATATGCTTTGGTAACCGGTGGGTCTAGAGGAATAGGCCGTGCAGTTTGTGTACAATTGGCCAAAGATTTAGACTACCCTATTCTAATTAATTATAATAGTAATAAAGCAGCAGCAGAAGAAACCTTGAAACTTGTTGTTGAAGCTGGCGGAAAAGGTGAACTAATGCCTTTTAACGTTACAGATTCCGAGGCTGTAAAAGTAGCTCTGGAGAATTGGCAAGAAGCACATGAAAATGATGTAATTGAGGTAATCGTGAATAATGCCGGTATAACCCAAGACGGTATGTTCATGTGGATGAAATATAAAGATTGGTCAAAAGTTATAGATACAAGCCTTCATGGTTTCTTTAACGTCACCAATACCCTTATCCAAAAACTACTCGTCAATAAATATGGACGGATCATTAATATGGTTTCTGTTTCCGGTCTTAAAGGTACGCCAGGCCAGACCAACTATTCTGCAGCCAAAGGGGCCGTAATAGGAGCAACAAAATCACTTGCACAAGAAATCGCCAAAAGAAACGTTACTGTAAATGCTGTTGCACCCGGTTTTATCAAAACCGATATGACCAATGATCTAGATGAAAAGGAACTGAAACGAATGATTCCCGCAAATAGATTTGGAGAACCTGAAGAAGTAGCACATGTGGTTTCTTTTTTAGCTTCAAAAAAATCGGGTTATATTACTGGTGAAGTCATCAATATCAACGGCGGTATTTATTCTTAAAATTACAGTGGGGCAATGAGAAGAGTAGTAATCACAGGCATGGGTATTTATTCTTGTATAGGCAAAAACCTAGACGAAGTAAAAGCATCCTTGTACGAAGGTAAATCAGGTATCGTTGTTGACCAAGAACGTCTTGATTTTGGCTATCGCTCTGGACTTACGGGTATGGTAGAAGAACCAAACCTAAAGAAACTCTTATCTAGAAGACAACGTGTAAGCCTGGGCGAAGAAGGCCAGTATGCCTATATGGCGACTATTGAGGCTTTAAAAAATGCTAAAATCGAAGATAGTTTCTTTGATAAAAATGAAGTTGGTGTTATTTACGGCAATGACAGTACCGCAAGGTCTGTTGTAGAATCTACGGATATCCTAAGAGAAAAAAAAGATACCACGTTGGTAGGGTCAGGAGCTATTTTCAAAGCCATGAACTCTACCATTACCATGAATCTTTCCACTATATTTAAGCTAAGAGGCGTTAATTTTACCATTAGTGCCGCTTGCGCAAGCGGATCGCATTCTATTGGTATGGGCTACCACCTTATAAAAAGCGGTCTTCAAGATTGCATAATTACAGGTGGAGCACAAGAAATAAATAAATTGGCTATGGGCAGTTTTGATGGCCTTGGGGTTTTCGCCACAACCGATGGTGACCCTGCAAAAGCATCAAGACCTTTTGACCAAGCCAGAAACGGACTAGTGCCTAGCGGTGGCGGTGCCACTTTGATCTTAGAAAGTTACGAATCTGCAGTTAAAAGAGGTGCACCTATTCTAGGTGAAGTTATAGGGTATGGGTTTTCATCCAATGGTGGACATATTTCTACGCCAAACGTAGACGGGCCTTCAAGAGCTATGAGAAATGCACTGCAGGACGCGAATATTGATGCTTCGGCTATAGATTATGTAAACGCACATGCTACTTCCACCCCTGTTGGTGATGCAAATGAAGCAAAAGCTATTTATGAGGTCTTTGGCGAAAGCAATCCTCCGGTGAGCTCTACAAAATCTATGACGGGTCATGAATGTTGGATGGCCGGCGCTAGCGAAGTTATTTATAGCATGCTTATGATGGAAAACTCATTTGTTGCACCCAACATCAATCTAGAGAATATTGATGTAGACGCAGCGAAATTAAACTTAGTTAAGGAAACGTTAAATAAAAAAATTGACGTATTTTTGTCCAATTCATTCGGGTTTGGTGGTACGAACTCTGCTTTGATATTAAAAAAATGCTAGCGAAAGATGGTGATGACCAAAGATGATATTATACAAAAAATCGATGATTTTCTGATTGACGAATTTGAAGTTGAAGAAGAAGATATCGCTGCTGATGCCGATCTTAAAGACACACTTGGTTTAGATAGTTTGGACTTTGTTGATCTTGTCGTAGCTGTAGAAAGCAATTTTGGTGTAAAATTGGTAGGTGAAGACTTTGCAAATGTTACTACCCTACAAAATTTTTACGACCTTATTGAGCGTAAACTTCACTGATATTCCCTCGAGAAAACCCAACAATGGCAACAGAATGGGAAGGAAAATCCAAAGGCACCGTTTTAGGATATAGAATCTATATTTTCTTTATCAAAAAACTAGGATTAGCCGCTTCCTATTTACTCCTTCATTTTGTGGTTCTTTATTACTGCATTTTCTCAGTTGCTAGCACAAAGGCAATTTTCTATTATTTTCATAAAAGACAAGGATATTCTACCCTAAAAAGTCTTTTCTATGTGTATAGGAACTATTATGTTTTTGGTCAAACGATAATTGACAAGGCAGCAATATCTGCAGGCTTACGAAATAAATTTACTTATGATTTTGATGGAATAGATAAAATAGAAAACCTTCTATCTCAAAAAAAAGGGGGCATTCTTTTAAGCGCTCATATTGGTAATTTTGAGGTAGCTCAACATTTTCTACAAGATGTAAATGCTTTTTCTTCAATTAATTTGGTAACCTGGGACCGTGAGCATGAAGAAATCAAAGCGTACATGGATAGTGTTACCTCAAAAAGCAACATCAAACTTATTTTAATAAAAGAAGATATGTCGCACATTTTTGAGATACACACGGCATTGACCAATGGAGAATTAGTTTGTTTTACTGGTGACCGCTACATTGAGGGTACAAAATTTTTAGAGCAACGATTTTTAGGTGCCAACGCTAAATTTCCAATGGGGCCGTTCCTTTTAGCATCTCGTTTAAAAGTCCCCGTATTGTTCGTTTACGTAATGAAAGAATCTAAAAAACATTACCACCTATATGCTCGAACCGCAGAAGTGAAACGTGGAGATGCCCAAGGCTTACTAGAAAAATACACCGAAAATTTAGAATGGATTATTGACAAGTACCCCTTACAGTGGTTTAATTACTTTGACTTCTGGGGAGATAAAACAAATAAATAAGATGTTTGGCCTACCTCTAAAGTGCCATCAAATTGTTACTTTTATTGGTTTTACCATAACCGAATGCAAATGAAAGAAGTACTTGTTGTTTATTACTCACAAACAGGGCAATTACGTACAATTATAGATTCTGTCCTATCCCCGCTAGAACAGGAATCCGTTACTATTACTTATCATCAAATCATTCCGGCCGAGCCATATACATTCCCATGGAAGAAAGAACGGTTCTTTGATGTCTTTCCAGAATCATTTCTACAGATTCCAACGGCAATCAATACACCTGATGCTTCCGTGTTGAACAAAAAATATGACCTTGTTATATTGGGCCATCAAGTATGGTACCTAACCCCCTCCATCCCTTTAAATTCATTTTTAAAATCAGAAGCGGCAAAAACACTGTTGAAAGACACGCCTGTAATCACGGTTATTGGAGTTAGGAACATGTGGGCCATGTCGCAGGAGAAGGTAAAAAAAATGCTAATTGGCCTAAATGCAAAACTTGTTGGTAATATTGCATTAGTAGATAATAACCCCAATCATGTTAGTGTCATTACCATAGTACACTGGATGCTTAAAGGCAAAAAGGACCGTATGTGGGGAATTTTTCCAAAACCGGGTGTTTCTGATAATTCCATAGCATCGGCAGATAAATTTGGATACCCTATTAATGAAGCCCTTTTGGCATCAGACTTCTCTTCCCTGCAAGAAAAACTAAATGATTTAGACGCATCAAAAATCAGTAACTTACTGGTTCAGATGGACAAACGAGGCAACATGCTATTCGCTAAATGGGCCAACCTTATCAAAAAGAAGGGCGACCAAGGAGACCCAGCCCGAAAAAAATGGCTACGATTATTCAACTATTACCTGATATTTGCCATTTGGATAATCGCGCCTATAGTTTTTATTGTATTTTTGCTGACTTATATCCCTATGTACAGAAAGATTCAAAGGGAAAACAAATATTACGCCTCTGTAGCTTATAAGGAGTAAGACTGACACATGAAAAACGCTTACATTACCAAAATATCCAAGTTTCTACCCAACTCACCTGTCGAAAATGACCAAATTGAAGAAAAATTAGGGTTTATAGACGGGCAAAAATCACGGGCGAAAAGCATAATTCTGCGCAATAACAAAATTAAAAAAAGGTACTACGCCATTGATGAAAATGGTGATGTTACCCATAATAACGCGCAGCTTACCGCAGCAGCGATAGAAGAACTTTGCGACGAAAATTTCAACAAAGAAGACATGGAGCTCCTCTCTTGCGGAACCTCTACACCAGATCAACTATTACCGTCTCATGCGGCAATGGTTCACGGAGTATTGAAAAACGGCAATATGGAAATCAATTCTGCTTCCGGAGTTTGTTGTTCCGGCATGAACGCCCTTAAATATGGTTTTATGGCCATACAGGTAGGTCAGGTCAAGAATGCGGTTTGTACGGGTTCGGAAAAAGTTTCAACTTGGACCAAAGCAGATTTCTACCAAGAAGAAATTGAGCATTTAAAGGAATTGGAGGAAAATCCAATGATTGCGTTTGATAAGGATTTTTTACGATGGATGCTTTCTGATGGATCAGGAGCCATGCTCATAGAAAATGAACCAAATGGTGACACTCCGTTAAAAATAGAGTGGATGGAAGGATTTTCATACGCTTTTGAGATGGAAACCTGTATGTACGCCGGTGGTGAAAAACTAGAGAACGGAGAACTCAAACCATGGAGCGAATTCGCACCGGAAGATTGGGCCAAAAAATCTGTGTTTGCTATTAAACAAGATGTTAAGCTCTTGGGTGAAAACATCTTGAAAAAAGGAGTTGATTGCCTAAAGACGGTTTACGAAAAACATGGCATAGGACCTAATGACGTAGATTATTACCTACCACACATTTCTTCGTATTTCTTTAAACAAGGCCTATATGACGAAATGAAAGACCAAGGTGTAGAAATGCCTTGGGATAAATGGTTTTTGAATTTAGAGCATGTAGGTAATGTAGGTGCTGCCTCTATTTATCTAATGCTAGAAGAACTCGTTGATTCTGGCAAATTAAAAAAAGGAGATAGAATTTTGCTACATGTACCGGAAAGCGCCCGCTTTTCTTACACTTATGCCTATTTAACAGTGTGCTAGCATGAACACATTGAAAGTACCCATAACCGACCAAGAGTTTCTACAAAATCTCATTCCGCAGAAACCACCTTTTATAATGGTTGGTAAGTTACTTCAATACTCAAACACCAAAATTGTATCCGGTCTAATTGTTCCCGAAGACAATCTATTTGTTTTTGAAAACAGGTTTATGGCTCCTGGTCTTATTGAGAATATGGCCCAGACTGTGGCATTGCATACCGGATATAAATATTATCTAGCAAAAAAACCGGCTCCCGTCGGGTATATTGGTGCCATAAAAAACGCTACTGTAAACGCTTTGCCCTTTGTAGGTCAGGAATTGGAAACCACTGTAGAAATCCTTCATGACATTATGGGCATTACCATGGTTTCTGCCAAGGTAACGTGTGAAGGCATTATATTGGCAACTAGTGAAATGAAAACCGCATTGGCAAATTAATTTGGAAGCACGGATTAACATAGATATCAAGAATTTTCTACCACACAGGGATCCTATGCTCATGGCCAGCGTTACTCCTTATCTTGATGAAACCTCTGTTGAAACTTGTTTTGAGATAAAAGCATCCTGTATTTTCGTAAAAAACGGATACCTGTCCGAAACCGGGCTCATTGAAAATGCCGCACAAACCTGTGCCGCTATAGTTGGTCAAAGCTTTTTTGATGATGATGACAAAGACGGGAGCAAAAGTAAAGTCATAGGTTACATTAGCGCGGTAAAAAAAGTTCAGATTATGGCATTGCCAAAAGTGGGCGAAACCATCTCTACAAAAGGTGAGCTCGTATCAAGGTATGATAATGATGCGTTCAGCAGCTGCACCATTGCTTCGGAAACTTTCAGAAACGGAGAATTAATCGTAGCTTGTACATTGAACTTTTTGATCCATGAGGTTTAAGAGGGAAAAATTACGAATCCCCCAAAACAAAGACCAGTGAAAAAAGAAGAAGTACCACAAGACAAAGGCCTTTTAGATTCTGCCCAAACCAAAGAACTCACCTATGCCGTAGATGAGAACGGTGAGTATACTACAGAACTCAGCTCTGGCTGGGACCCTAAAACCATTGCCCTTAGCAATGCTATAAAGGATATTGAAGAACGTGTGGCTTTAGCTAAAAAACGCGTAGAAAACAAAGAGACCAGCCCTATTGAATATTATATGGAACTTCATAAAATGGACCTCCCGATTCTTTCTAGTTATGTTGGGCTTTGGCAGTGGCGCGTAAAACGTCATTTTAAACCAAAAAACTTTCAAAAACTAAACCAAAAGACCCTTGAAAAGTATGCCGATGTTTTTGATATCAGCATTGAAGAACTGAAACACATTCCTTAAACATCCCCATGCAAATAGAATTCACCCATAAACAATCGGCTCACTGTGAAAACGGCGTCGTAAGCAACCTAATGCGCCATAACGGTTTCGATATCAGCGAACCAATGGTCTTTGGTATCGGGTCCGGTCTATTGTTCTGTTATATTCCCTTCCTAAAAGTAAACCATGCTCCCGTGGTAACTTACAGAGCTATGCCGGGCTTCATCTTTAACAGATTTGCAAAGCGAGTAGGTATTAAGATAAAACGTGAAAAATTTAGTAATCCTGAATCCGCAAAAGCACGTTTAGACGAAAATCTCAATAAAAACAATCCTGTTGGCCTACAGGTTGGAGTTTACAATTTATTGTACTTTCCAGATGAATACCGCTTTCATTTTAATGCTCATAATCTAGTGGTTTATGGTAAAGATGGTGATAACTATCTCATTAGCGATCCCGTAATGGAACAGGTAACTACTTTAACAGAAAAACAACTTGAAAAGGTTCGTTTTGCAAAAGGAGCTTTCGCACCTAAAGGCCATATCTACTACCCTACTTCATTTCCGGAAAAGCTGGAACTGGAAAGTGCTATTATTAAGGGCATCAAACAGACCTGCCGTGAAATGACCGCTCCTTTCCCTATTGTTGGTGCCAACGGAGTAAAAACTATTGCCAAGCTAATACGCAAATGGCCCAAGAAAAAAGGAGCTAAAGTTGCCAATCACTATTTAGGCCAGATTGTACGTATGCAGGAAGAGATCGGTACGGGAGGTGGTGGTTTCAGGTATATTTATGCCGCTTTTTTACAAGAGGCTAGCCAGGTTATTGGAAATGACAAATTGAAAGAACTCTCAAAAGAAATGACTCAAATTGGTGATAATTGGCGTGATTTTGCTGTGAACGCCTCTCGTATTTACAAAAATCGAAGTGCTCAAGATGATGCTTATAATAAGGTTGCAGATGAACTTGAAGCTATTGGTAATAGTGAAGCTGCTTTTTTCAAGAAATTGAAAAAGGCAATTTAACCCTAACGACCCTTCAATTAACCTAAATAAGAAAAATCATATTTTATCTTAGAAATTTCGATTAGTTTTGATATCATGATTCAAATCAATGAGCTTTCAAAAAAGTACAAGGGTGCGGATGATTTTTCTGTCCGTAATTTGGATTTAACCATAGAACAAGGAGAGATTTTCGGGCTTTTAGGTCCTAATGGTGCTGGAAAGACTACCTTAATCTCTATGCTCAGCTCGTTATTAAAACCAACATCAGGCAATTTTACTATTGACGGACTTAATTATAAAGATCATAAAAACCAGCTGAAGCAGCTTATTGGTATTGTTCCACAAGAATATGCGCTCTACCCTTCGTTGAGTGCCTACGAAAACCTAATGTACTTTGGAAGTATGTACGGTTTAAAGGGGCAATCCCTAAAAGATGATGTGTATATGCATCTTGAGGAAATGGGGCTATTAAAATTCGCCCATAAAAAAATACATGCTTTTTCAGGAGGAATGAAAAGGCGTATAAATTTGATTTCAAGCATTCTACATAAACCAAAAGTATTATTTCTAGATGAACCTACAGTTGGTGTTGATGTACAGTCCAAGAATGTGATCATGGCACATTTAAAGGAGTTGAATTTATCAGGCACAACTATTATTTACACCTCGCATCATTTAAATGAAGCTGAACAATTTTGTACACGTGTAGGCATTATTGACCATGGTTCGCTTATTTGCCTAGGCAAGCCCAAAGACCTCATTGCTCAAGAAGAAAATGCCGAGCATCTTGAAGAAGTGTTTTTAGCAAAAACCGGTAAAGCCCTTCGTGACCATGCATAAACTTTGGGCTTCTACATACAAAGAGTTTTTACTCGTTACCCGTGATATAGGCGGACTTGCAGTACTTTTTCTAATGCCGTTATTGTTGGTTATTGTCATTACCACTATCCAAGACAACTCTTTTAAAACTATAAAAGAGACCAAACTGCCTATTCTTTTAGTTGATATGGACAAAGGGAAAGTATCCAAAGATATTTTAAAAAGCTTGGCGGATTCAAAACTGTTTCAAGTAGATACGGCAGCTACGGATGAGGAAGCAAAACAACAAGTGCTTAAGGGTGATTACCAACTGGCTATTGTTATACCCAAAAATCTATCAACAGACCTTCAAATTAAAATCAACGAAAACGTAGATGGTATACTGTCCAAATTTAGTGACAATGAAGAAAGCATTCCCGAAGTAAAATCTCAGATGATGCCCAAAGAGGTAAAACTCTATTTTGACCCGGCCACACAGCAATCCTTCAAAAGTTCGGTGAGAAGTAATATTGATAAAATGATTTCCAAAATAGAAACGGAAACCATTTACACCGCTTTTCAGGAACAATTGACCGATGACCCTTCCGAGGATATTTTTGAAACTGAAAAATTTATCACTTTTACAGAAATTGTTCCAAGTAAATACAAAGAGGCCCTGATACCTAATTCCACCCAGCACAATATACCTGCGTGGACGCTATTTGCCATCTTTTTTATTATTCTACCTCTGGCCATAAATATGGTGAAAGAAAAAAACCAAGGCACATTTGTACGGCTTAGAACCAACCCCGTATCATACGCTACGGTGTTAGGAGGTAAAACAATTGTTTTTCTAGGGGTTTCTTTAGTTCAGTTTACGCTAATGCTAGCGGTGGGTATCTTTCTTTTCCCATTAATTGGCTTACCTAAATTAGATGTTTCAGGTAGATTACCTCTATTATTCGTCGTGGCCTTTTTTGCAGGTTTGGCAGCTGTAGGTCTTGGTCTGTTATTGGGCACTGTAGCCAAAACCCAAGAACAATCCGCCCCATTCGGAGCTACATTCGTAGTGATTTTAGCCGCTATCGGAGGTGTCTGGGTCCCTGTTTTTGCCATGCCAAAATTTATGCAGGTACTATCTAACCTATCACCAATGAATTGGGGTCTAAGTGCATTTTATGATGTATTTTTGCGCAACGCAACCTTTATTGAGATTATTCCGGAAATATCACTTTTATTGCTATTTTTTGTGGTTACCACACTCATAGCCATTATCTATAACGAAAGAAAAAATGCCGTCTAACACCAAGAAAGAAATCAGTTTTACTAGTGAAATCCGTGTGAGATTTGCAGAAACGGACCCATTGGGGATTGTATGGCACGGTAATTACATTCAGTATTTTGAAGACGGTCGCGAAGCTTTTGGGCGTCATCATGGTATCTCATACCTAGACCAGAAAGACCATAATTTCTCTACGCCTATTGTAAAATCGGCATGTGAGCATAAATTACCCTTAAGCTATGGTGATGTGGCCACAATCAAAACCACCTATGTAGATTCACAAGCGGCAAAGATGATTTTCAAATACGAAATCTTCAACCCTGCAGGAACTGTTGTATGTAAAGGTGAAACCGTTCAGGTTTTTGTTGAACTTGGTGGCGAATTATCATTAGTCATTCCTGAGTTTTTCGCAAGCTGGAAGAAAAAAGTGGGCCTTTTAAATGAATAGCGTTTACCTATCACATAACAATATAATTTCCGCTTACGGATTTGATAGTGCCGCTGCAGTCAGTAGCATTAAAAATGAAGTTTCCGGTCTGTCCTTGGTAGATGATTCTAAAATTCTACCAAATCCCTTTTATTCCTCTCTTATTCCTCAAGGAAGCTTGTCCGAGGCATTTGAAAAGTTAAACCCAAAAGAGGCGTATACTAGACTAGAACAAATACTTTTGGTTTCCTTGGCCGATACCATCAAGAAATCCGGAATTGAACTTTCAGATAGAGTGGGCCTAATTGTATCAACTACAAAGGGCAACATAGATGTTCTTGAAGATGATAGTCCATTTAATGAAGAAAGAGCTTATCTTAACGAATTAGGCAAAAAAATAGAAAATTTTTTTGGTTTCAAAAACGAAGCTATTGTACTCTCCAACGCATGTGTTTCTGGAGTTTTAGCATTAGCGGTTGCCAAAAGATTCATTCATCAAAAACGCTACGATCATGTATTTGTGGTTGCCGGAGATTTAGTGAGCAAATTTATATTAACGGGGTTCAACTCGTTTCAGGCTTTAAGCGAAACACCTTGCAGACCTTATTGTAAAACCCGGGCGGGAATCAATATTGGCGAAGTAGGTTGCAGCGTTCTCGTTACTGCGGATAACACTAATTTGGTAGATGAATCAGTTCGTATTATAGGTGAAGCCTCTTGCAATGATGCCAACCATATTTCTGGCCCCTCTAGAACAGGAGAAGGTCTTTACCGAAGTATAGTTTCGGCAATGAATCAAGCAGAGATAGAAGCAGATGCTATAGATTATATTTCTGCGCATGGTACCGCTACCAATTACAATGATGAAATGGAAGCCATAGCTTTCAATAGAGCTAATTTACAGCACACGCCCCTAAACAGTCTAAAGGGCTATTTTGGGCACACGCTAGGAGCTTCCGGTCTTTTGGAAACTATAATCGGCATGTATTCTTTGCATTCAAATACTTTATTCGCTTCTCTTGGTTTTCAAGAACTAGGGGTATCCAAACCTTTGCATATTATTAAAAAGACGACAGCCAAAGAAAGTAGCATCTTCCTAAAAACCGCTTCTGGTTTCGGAGGTTGTAATACCGCTGCAATTTTTCAAAAAGTCAATTCATGAGCAGTGCTGACTACAAAATAAAATCATACTGCCACATTAGAGATGGTAAGGTTTCAAAAAACGGAGAAGTCCTTTTTTCCGATTCTTCGGAAGAGTTTTCTGCTTTCATCAAAGCAACATACAAACATTTTGAAACCGACTATTCCAAGTTTTTTAAAATGGACAATCTTAGTAAATTGGCCTTTATGGGTGCAGAGGTTCTTTTACGAGATACTGATGAAAAAAATATAGCGCTTATTCTATCCAACAGAGCGTCTAGTTTAGACACTGACCGTAAACACCAAGCCGCTATTAGCAAGCAATCAGGCGCGTTTGCCAGTCCTGCCGTGTTTGTTTACACGCTTCCTAACATCTGTATGGGTGAAATTAGCATTCGCCACGAACTGTATTCTGAAAATAGTTTCTTTATATTTGCCGAGTTTAAACCCCATTTATTATCAGATTATGCCAATGATCTGTTAGAAACGGAAAAGGCCAATGAAGTACTTTGCGGTTGGGTTGATTATGATAAAGGAAAATATGATGCGTTTTTATACGTTATCGCTAAAAAAGGTTTGTTACCCCTTGATACAGGTGAACTTACCAAATTATACAGAACAAAATGAGCGAACTTAAACTAGAATTGAAGGAAAAAATCATCGAGCAATTAAACTTAGAGGATGTTTCCGTTGACGAAATCGCAGATAACGACCCGCTTTTTGGCGAAGGTCTTGGACTTGATTCTATTGATGCATTAGAACTTATCGTAATGCTAGATAAAGATTATGGTATTAAGCTAGCCGACCCAAAAGAGGGCCGTAAGATTTTTGAGTCTATTGATACTATGGCCGCATACATTGCTGCTAATCGTTCAAATTAAAAACACCATCTTTTTTGAACCTAACGGCACTCTCATTAAATATCCTTAATGTAAGTTGACTGTTGTGCTTAAGCCTAAGATTCGTATTTTTATTCTTATTTCTAAATTACCTCCAAATTAATATGTGCAAGGGCGTAGCAATTACGGGCATAGGTGCTATTTCTGCCATTGGAAACAATGCGCAAGAAAATTATGATGCACTTGTTTCTGGCAAAATAGGAATTTCTACTATTTCCAAAATAAATACCGTCCATAAAGATGATATTATGGTTGGCGAAATAGAAATGACCAATGATCAATTGAAAGAAAAATTGGGAATTGCCAAAGGCGATGCCATATCACGAACCGCGCTTTTAGCCATGTTCGCTGCAGATGAAGCCATATTGCAGGCAGGAATTACCGATATAAACGATTATGAAACCGGACTAATCTCCGGAACTACCGTTGGCGGCATGGACCAATCTGAAAAATATTATTTCGAATATTTTGAGAGTGAGGAAAATTGGGGTCATATTAATGGTCTTCATGCCGGGGATTCTACGCAAAAACTAGCGGCCCACATAGGTTTAATCGAAAGTTTCGCTTCAACCATTAGCACAGCGTGTTCCTCTGCGGCCAATGCCATTATGTTGGGGGCACGAATGATAAAATCAGGTCAATTAGACCGTGTTATCGTTGGTGGCACGGATAGCCTGTGTAAGTTCACCATTAATGGTTTCAAAACGTTAATGATTCAATCGGATACGTATAACACACCTTTTGATGACAATAGAAAAGGGCTAAATCTTGGTGAGGCAGCAGCTTACCTAGTTTTAGAATCGGATGAAATTATAAAAAAGAACAAAAGAACGGTATTAGGGTATGTAAAAGGGTATGGCAATGCCAACGACGCTTTTCACCAAACCGCATCTTCGGATAATGGCGATGGCGCCGTTCTAGCAATGGAAAAAGCGTTTAAGGTTTCTGGCTTAAAGCCGTCTGATATTGATTATGTGAATGCCCATGGCACAGCCACCCCTAATAACGACCTTTCCGAAGGCCGTGCTTTATTACGGACTTTTGGTGATAAGGTACCGGAATTCAGCTCAACAAAAGCATTTACCGGCCATACCTTGGCAGTAGCCGGTGGTTTAGAAGCTGTTTATTCCGTTTTGGCCTTACAGAACAACATTATTTATCCAAACCTAAACTTTAAGACTCCGATGAAGGAGTTTAGTCTGCTTCCTCAAACCACGGTGAAAAAGAAAGAACTTCGCAACGTGCTTTCTAATTCATTTGGTTTTGGAGGAAATTGTTCTACACTAATATTTTCAAAAGAAGCCTAATGAAACCAGTATATATACATAGCGTAGGTTCCGTATCGGCACAGAAAACTTTTGAAAATGAAGAGTTTCTTAATGAGATCAGGGAGTATAATGACACCACGGTAAAAGTTATAGATCCCAACTATAAAGATTTTATTCCACCGGCGGCGGCACGCCGTATGGCGCGTGGTATAAAAATGAGTGCGGTAAGCTCTAAAAATGCACTTACGGAAGCTGGATTGGAAAATGTAGATGCTATTATTGTGGGCACAGGATTAGGCTGCATTGGCGACTCTGAAAGATTTGTTAGCGATATTATTAAAAATGATGAGCAGTTTTTAACGCCAACACGTTTTATACAATCATCGCACAATACCGTGGCTGGACAAATTGCCCTAGGCCTAGGCTGCAAAGGCCATAATTTTACTTTTGTTCATTCGGCAATTTCATTTGAATCATCATTGATCGATGCTAAAATGATGCTGGAAAATGATGAAGCCATTACTGTTTTAGTTGGTGGTGTAGATGAACTTGTTGACCACCATGTAGAAACTCACCGTTTAATCGGCCATATCAAAAAAGAACCTTTAGCGTCTCAAGACCTTTTAAAATCCAAAACAGAAGGAATGGTTATGGGTGAAGGGTCTCATTTTTTTGTACTTTCCAATGAAAAAACACCTTCTAGCTATTCTGAATTGCTTGCTGTAAGAACGTTCAATACTATTTCCAAAGACCGTTTAAATCAGAAAATCAATAGGTTTTTAGAAAGTCAGCAGGTAAGCATAGAAGATATTGACTTAATTATACTGGGTAATAACGGTGATATTAACTTTGACGATTATTATAAGCAGCTAACTACCGGCATATTCGCAAACACGGCTCAAGCGTACTACAAACATCTATCCGGCGATTTTGATACCGCATCTGGATTCGCTTTTTGGTTGGCCAATAAAATTCTAAAAACACAGCATATACCCGATGTTGTTAAATTGAATGCTATTGAATCCTCTAGTTTAAAAACCATTTTGATTTACAACCAATACAGAGGAGAAAACCATAGCCTTACTTTAATTCGCAAATGCTAAAGCGAAAAAGGACAAATACCGTTGCTCTTCTTCTTTTGCTATTTGCTGTAGCAGTTTATTTTTTAGAATACGGCCCCTTGTGGCCTATATTCATTATCCTGTTCATTTGGTTCGCCGTTACCCTATTTGGCTCTTTTTTTATCCGATGGAATTATCACCTTACTTCTAAACATTCCAACAAAGACACAACTTATCAATGGGTCTCCATAACATTTGATGATGGGCCTAATACTGAATTTACACCCCGAATATTAGAGTTACTGGCCAAGTTTGGTGCCAAAGCAACTTTCTTCTGCGTGGGAAAGAATATTGAGCAACATCCTGAAATTCTAAAACAGCTTATATCTCAAGGGCATAGTGTGGGCAACCACACCTACTCCCACTCCAACAATTTTGGATTTTTACCGTTAGATAAAGTATTGACCGAACTAAAACAAACCGAAAATCTGGTGCACTCTTTAACCGGTAAAAAAATGAAACTCTATCGTCCGGCTTTTGGAGTGACCAATCCACAAATTGCAAAAGCAGTTCAACAGTTGAAAGTACATTCCATAGGATGGAACGTACGTTCTTTGGACACCACCTTCAGGTCCGAAAAAACAATCCTGAAACGAATTACCAATACTGTTTCCAAAGGTGATGTGATACTATTACATGATACCAGCGAAAAAACAATAGTCGTTTTGGAACAGTTATTGTTATTTTTGCGAGAGAAAAATCTGGGTTCGGTCACGATTGACCGCCTATTAGAAATCGAAGCTTATGCATAAGATACTTTTTCTTTTATTTTTTATTTCCATTTCTGCCATTGCTCAGAAGGAAATGACCCCTACTGAAGCTGTTGCCTTAAAAACCAAGGTAAAAACCAGAGCAGAGGCTATTAGCACGGTAATGAGCGAGTTTACACAATACAAGCATTTAGACTTCTTATCAGATGATATTGTATCGCAGGGCAAGCTTGCATTTAAAGTCCCTAACCTTGTAAAATGGGAGTATACAGAACCTTTTGCTTACTCCGTTTTGTTCAAAAATGAAACCTTGTTCATTAATGATGATGGTAATAAGAGTAATATGGATGTGGGTTCCAATAAAATTTTTAAACAGTTGAACCAATTGATTACCGCCAGTATCCGTGGTGATATGTTTGACGATAACGAGTTCAATATCAAATATTTTAAAATCAATGATTCCAGTTTGGTCTACTTTCTTCCAAAAGACGAGCAGTTCTCCAAATTCATTAAAGCCTTTCATCTTACTTTCAATGCCAATGGCGATGTAATAGAAGTAAAGATGATTGAGCCTTCTGACGATTACACCCATATTAAATTTACTGATCGTGTCGTGAACAAAACCTTGTCAGATGCGGTATTTACTGAGTAGCCTTTGTTTGTTTCTATTAATAGGATGTGCTTCTTACCCTGTTCAAAACGGGTTTGAACCAAAAAGTGATTCCCCAAAGAAAACATCCAACCCTTACTTCTCAAATGCCAGAAAAGATTATGTTTACAAAGCAAAAATAGATGCATTCAACAGGTCATTTGGTGGTATTTTTATCGTTAAAAAATTAGGTGCGGAGCATCATCGTATTGCCTTTACCACAGAGATAGGAAACACTATTTTTGATTTTACTTTTAAGGGAGATGATTTTAGGGTGAATCGTATTCTAAAAGACTTAGACCGTAAAGTACTCATCAATATATTAAAGAGGGACTTTAAAGCTTTAACTCAAGAACATTCTCCGGTTAAAAAGAACTTTGTATTAAACACAGAGAACATCCTTCAGACCGATATCCTTTCTAAAAAACATTACTTTTATTACAATGATGAGCAATTGAACAAGATTGTTCGTGTAGACCGAAACAAAGAAAAAGTAGAATTTACTTTTACCAATATAGACAATCAGTTTGCCAAACAGATTGAAATAGCGCACCACAACTTTAAGCTTCACATTGCATTAAAAGCATTCAAATGAAGATAATAAAACTCCTTATAATACTGTGCTCTCTATGCAACTCCGGGTTAGCCACCGCACAAGTCCGCCCAGGTTTTAAGGTTGGTTTGAACAGTGCTAAGATTAGTAACACCACACTTGATGCTAAATCGGGAATTTACATAGGTGCATTGGTAGATATCCCAATTACGGATTATTACACCCTACAGCCCGAACTTCTATATAGCAATCAAGGTGGAAAATCAAATTCCGACATCTACGGAGACGTAAACATCAATTACGTCTCTATTGGCCTACCCAATAAATTTTATGTGAGTCCAGATAGTGGACTTCACTTTATTCTGGGTCTAGGTTTAGACATTAACTTTGAGAACAATTTTGTTAATTTGACGAACTTTAACGGCGATGATGAAATCTCACCTGTTGATGTTACCGTATTTGGCGGAATTGGCTATGAATTCAATTTTGGTTTAATTCTTGAAGCTAGATATAAGCAAGGCACCATAAGTGTTGATTTCTTTGGAGAAGATGATTTTTATGAAGAAGTAGGAAGTAACCTCAATGGCGTTTTCCAAATAGGTGCCGCATATAAATTTAAAATCTAAGTAAAATGTTGATTGAAGGGTTATACACCACAGAGAATTTTGAAAAGGAAGACCAAACCGTAAATGCTACGGTAAAACTAAATGCCGCACATAAAGTTTTTAAGGGTCATTTTCCTGGCAATCCTGTTATGCCTGGTGTGTGTATGATTCAGATTATAAAGGAACTTACGCAACAAGCTACGGGAAAGACTTTGTTTTTATCGGTTGCCAATAACGTTAAGTTTATGGCAATCATCAATCCTGAGAAGAATAATATTATTCAACTCACTTTGAATATCACAGAAGAAAATAGCGTTGTAAAAGTAAAGAATACTACTACTTTTGATGAAACTTTAGCTTTGAAACTTAGCGCCACTTTTAATGTGTTAAACTAAATCCAATGAGCTTAAAACTAGGTATTACAACAGTATTTTCATTCTTATTTCTTGCCGGTGTAATTGATCTAGGAAAAGCTAGGTCTGCTTATATAGGAGCTGCAGATAATGAGAATGCAACCCTGGCATTACATGAAGATTTAATTTCGGTTGCTAAAACAGATAATAAAACATTGGTAGCCTTTAAAGGTGCGGTAACTACAATGATGGCTAAATATACCAAAGGTATAAAGGACAAAAAAGCCTATTTTAAAGAAGGTGCGGAACTCTTGGAATTTGCGTTAGAAAAAGACCCTAACAATGTAGAAATACACTGCATAAGATTAAGCGTGCAAGAGAATGTACCCAAGATTACGGGATATACTAAGAACATTGAAGAAGACAAGCAATTTATAATGGATAATTTTGGTTCTATCTCCAACAAAAACAGCAAAAACTTCGTTAAGGGATATATTTCTAAATCCAAGGCTTTCAGTGAAGCAGAAAGGCAATTGCTACAAGGTTCGTAATACGTATCTTTGTAAAAAATTCGAACCGGTTTTCTGAACCCTTTGAAAAAATTGCTCGTGTCAACCCCTATTCCATCACTTCAAAATTTTATGCAGCAGGCTAATTGCTGTGTACTGGTACCAACATATAACAATGCGGGAACCTTAAAAAGGGTGCTTGACAGCATTTTGGAACGAACTAATTCCATTATCGTCATTAACGACGGCGCAACGGATAATACTGCGGAAATCCTAAAGGCATACCCCAATATTGAGCAAATTAATTTACCTGAAAACAAAGGCAAAGGAAATGCCCTTCAAAAAGGCTTTAAGGCAGCTATTTCTAAAGGATACGATTACGCAATAACCATTGACTCGGACGGCCAACATTTTCCTGAAGACCTTTCTGTATTTTTAGAGGCATTGCTAAAAGAAGAAACGCCTAATGTTCTTTACATTGGCTCCCGTAACATGCAGCAGGAAGATGTTCCCGGAAAAAGCAGTTTTGGCAATAAGTTCTCTAATTTTTGGTTTTGGTTTGAAACTGGCACAAAACTTCAGGATACGCAGTGCGGCTACCGTCTTTATCCTTTAAAAGAAATAAAGGATCTAAATTTTTATACACCAAAATTCGAGTTTGAAATAGAGGTAATCGTTCGTCTGGCATGGAACGGAACTTTGGTGAAAAATGTACCCGTTCGTATTCTATATGACGAAACGGAAAGGGTATCTCACTTTAGAACCGTTCCCGACTTTACCCGTATAAGTGTACTTAACACTTGGTTGGTTATTATTGCTATTCTATATATAAAGCCCCGTAACTTTATTCGGAAAATTAAAAAAAAAGGCTTTAAAAAATTCCTTTTAGAAGATTTGCTCCGCAGTGATGATCCTCCCAAAACAAAGGCACTTTCCATAGCTCTTGGTGTATTTTTGGGCATAGCTCCTTTCTGGGGTTTCCAAACCATTCTGGTTTTTGCATTGGCCGCACTTTTTGGATTGAACAAAGCTATAACCTTCGCATTTTCCAATATTAGTCTACCCCCTTTAATTCCGTTCATAATATTCTTCAGTATTGAAATTGGAGTATTGATTACTGGTGAGGATGTTTCTTTTTCCGTAGAGAACATGACCCAAAATTTTGACCTCCTGCAAAACCTTAAGACCTACCTTATTGGTAGCTTTGTTCTAGCTATATTATCCGCTTTATTGTTTGGTATAATTGGCTATTTCACGATTCTCTTTTTAGGTAAGAAAAAAATGGTTGTAGATAATGGGTGATTTTTTCTATAAAGCATACCAGTTCATTGCTCAAAAAAGACTTATCTCTTTATCTGTGCTTTTGCTCATCTTGATCGGACTATCCGTAATTGTCTCAAAAATTCAGTTTGAAGATGACATAACGTCCTTAATTCCTGCAAATGAGGAAGCGCAACGTGTTCAGAAAGTATTGAAATCCATTACGTTCACGGATAAAATTATCATCAACGTACAAAAAGAGGAAGACGGCACAGTAGACGACCTTACCAAATACGCAAAAGACCTATTGGATAGTCTAGAGCAAAATCAATCTGAATATATAAAAAGTATCCAAGGACGTGTTAATTCCGATGATGTTCCCAAAACGCTGGATTTGGTTTATAATAACCTACCTCTCTTTTTAGAATCAGATGATTACCCTAGCATCTCTAAAAAGATCGGCCCGGATAGCATTGCAAAAGTCACTGAGGAGAATTACCGTACGCTTATTTCCCCTTCAGGTATCGTAGCTAAAAAAACGATTGTAAAAGACCCTTTGCACCTCTCTTTCATTGCCCTGAAACGCTTACAGGAATTAGGCGTTGGGGACGACTTTAAACTAAAAAACGGATTCCTATTGGATAAAGAAGAAAAAAACATTCTTCTCTTCCTGACCCCTGCAAATGGCTCCAACGAAACTGACAAAAACCTACCGTTTTCTAATGCTTTATATGTTCTACAAGACCAACTTAACCAGGTTTACAAAGCAAAAGTACATAGCGAATACTATGGTGCAGCACTGGTTGCCGTTGCCAATGCCAAACAAATAAGAAGTGATATTCAGTTTACGGTAAGTGTTGCCATGACCTTGCTCATCATTATTTTAATGTTGTTCTACAGAAAATTGGCTTTACCGTTTATTCTTTTTTTACCAACCCTGGTTGGGGCGTTGATGTCCATTGCTTTTCTGTGTATTCTCAGGGACAGAATTTCAGCTATTTCCTTGGGTATCGGCTCAGTTTTATTGGGTGTAACGCTAGATTATGCCCTACATATCCTCACCCACATTAGAAACGGAAACGGGGTTGAAAGCCTTTACAAAGAAGTGGCGCCTTCCATTCTTATGAGCAGCCTTACTACGGCCTCTGCCTTTTTGTGCCTTTTGTTTTTAGAATCCCAAGCCTTACAAGATCTTGGTATTTTTGCCGCGGTAAGTGTTCTGGGAGCATCGGTTTTTGCTTTACTGTTCATTCCACAGGTATATTCGCCGAAAAGCGCCGTAAGTGCAAGACGAACAATTTTAGACCGGGTGGCTGCCTTTGACTTTCACAAATCTAAGTGGGCCATTATTGGCTTGGTTCTATTTTCCGTTATTAGCATCTTCACTTATAACAAGGTTGTTTTCAATAAGGATATTGCCAAATTGAATTATGAAACCAAAGTACTTCGCGAGGCTAGGGAACGACTGGAGATTTTGACCGATATTAGTTCAAAGTCTATCTATTTGTCAACCTATGGAAATGATATTGAAAGCGTTTTGACTCAAAACGACTCCCTTTATGACGAATTGAAAATCCTTGAAGAGGAAAACAAAATACTCAGTTTCAGTTCTGTTGGCGGACTCATACGAGCAAAGAAAACACAGGAAGCAAAAATCAAAGCTTGGGAAAATTTCTGGAATCAAGAGAAAATCAATGCTACTAAAAAAACTCTAATTGAAAGTAGTGCTGAATTCGGTTTTAAACCTACTACGTTCTCTAAATTTTATGATTTATTGAATGCGGATTTTGAACCTATGGAGGTCACCGCTTTTGAATCTATAAAATCATTCTCGCTTGATGATTATATCGTGAATGATGAGAACGGAACTACAATTACCTCCTTGGTAAAAGTAGATGATGACCATATTGATGCCTTGCGCAAACGCTTTGAAAATTCGCCCAACACCCTTCTCATTGACCGGCAACAGGTAAACGAAACGTTTTTAGGTAACCTTAAAAATGATTTCAACAGCCTTATTGGGTATTCCTTTGTGGTGGTTCTGCTTATTCTTATTCTATTTTATCGTAGTCTTTCATTGACCGTGATAACCAGCATCCCTATTTTCCTCACTTGGTTTTTGACCGTGGGTATAATGGGCCTTTTTCATATTGAATTCAACATTTTCAATATTATCATCTGCAGTTTCATTTTTGGGCTTGGAGTAGATTATAGCATTTTCATAACCAACGGATTACTTACTGAGTACCGAACGGGCGAAAAAGTTCTTCCTACCCATAAGACTTCTATATTATTATCGGTCATAACTACTATTGCGGGAGTTGGCGTATTGATTTTTGCAAAGCACCCTGTTCTATATACTATCTCTACAGTATCGTTAATTGGTATTCTATCTGCTGCATTTGTTGCTTTTACCCTTCAACCCTTATTATTTAGATTGTTTATTGGTAGTGCTGATAAGCGACCCATTTCTATACGCTATTTTATTCATTCCGTTTTATCATTTACCTATTTCGGTTCAGGAGGTTTTTTACATTCCATATACGGAGTGATTAAACTAAAACTATCACCACAGAGTAGACAAAAAGTGAATCTTGGGTTTCATAAATCGGTTTCAAAATTAATGGGATCCGTTTTGTATACGAATCCGTTTGTATCCAAAGAAATAAGAAATCCGTATAACGAGACTTTTGAAAAGCCGGTGATGATCATTGCTAACCATACCAGCTTTTTAGACATACTGGCTATTGGCATGCTCCATCCAAAGATTATATTCATGGTAAACGATTGGGTGTACAACTCGCCTGTATTTGGTAGTGCTGCAAAATTAGCAGGGGCTTACCCTGTCTCCGGAGGTATTGAAAACGGAGAAGCATTTTTAAAGGAAAAGGTTGCGCAAGGCTTCAGTATTATCGCTTTCCCAGAAGGCACACGCTCAACGAGCAATAAAATAAAACGCTTTCATAAAGGGGCTTTTTATCTGGCACAGCAGTTTGAGTTGGATATTCTACCTGTACTTATTCATGGAAATTCCGAAGTACTGCCCAAAGGTAGTTTTATCATTCGCGATGGTAGTATCACTATAGAATTGTTACCGAGAATCAAGGCTCATGACACACAATACGGCAAGAACTATAGTGAGCGTGCTAAAAAGCTTGGCGCATATTTCAGGAATGAGTTCAGAAGACTTAGAGATGAGATTGAGGACGAAAACTATTGGAACAAAGCACTTTTAGAAAATTTTAGATACAAAGGTGATGTGGTTTACAAGGCCGTTAAACAGGATATAGAAACGCATAAAAAAACCTACCAATTACTTCTAAAACGAATTGGACCAAAAACCAAAGTCGTTCATATATCTCAAGATTTTGGACAATTGGACATACTTCTTGCTCTAGATTCCATAGACAGAAAAATTACGGTGAAACTGCAAAACACCGAAGCTTCCGCTTTGCTTAAACATAATTTCCTGACCAAGAACTATAGTAAAATTACGGTGGCAAATTCTATGAAAGAAGCCATAAGCACCCCTGGTGATGTTCTTTTAATCGATATAAAACTGGACACAAAATATTTTTCAGAACTTGAATTTAATAAGTTTGAAACTATTATCTTATTCAAGAAAGCCCAGCAATTAGAATTAGCTCCATTAGAAGCACTGGGTTTCATTACTAGCGAACAAAATGATAACTTTAGGCTACTAAAAAATATCGGCGGATAATGAAAGAGCATTATGATGTAGTGGTAGTTGGTAGTGGCATGGGCGGTCTCGTTTCTGCTATTATCATGGCGCGCGAAGGTAAGAGTGTCTGCGTATTGGAAAAAAACAACCAATACGGTGGCAACTTACAGACTTTTGTTCGTGAACGGACCATTTTTGACACAGGTGTTCATTATTTAGGCGGATTGGATAAAGGTCAGAACCTCTACCGTTATTTTAAGTATCTAGATATCTTAGACGGACTCTCCCTTACAAGATTAGACGAAGACGGTTTTGACCTGATTACTTTTGATGGCGATGAAAAAGAGTACCCGCATGCACAAGGCTATCAAAATTTTGAACAAAAACTAGCAGAACAATTTCCTGAGGAAAAAGAGGCCATTCATACCTATTGCGAAAAACTACAGGAAACCTGTAGCGCATTTCCACTTTACAACTTAAAATTGGGCAAACCATATCATGACGATACCGAGCTATTTACCCTTCCGGCAAAAGCCTATATTGATTCGGTTACTCAAAATGAAAAACTAAGAGCCGTGCTTGCAGGTTCTAATCTGCTATATGCGGGTGAAGCAGATAAAACCCCTTTCTATGTCCATGCACTTTCTACGAACTCGTACATTCAAAGTTCGTACAGATGTGCAGATGGCGGTAGTCAGATTACTAAGCTTCTTATAAAAAGATTAAAAGAAAGTGGAGGAGAGACATTTAAACATAGTGAAGTAACCCAATTTCATGTTGAGGACAAACAGGTAGTTTCGGTCGTCACGAAAAAGGGCGAGACCATAAAAGGCGACTTGTTCATCTCCAACATAGAACCTAAAATTACACTTAAAATGGTTGGGGAGGAACATTTCCGAAAATCCTACGCCAACCGTATTAAAAATATAGAAAGTACCGTTTCCGCTTTTAGTATTCATATTGTTTTGAAGCCTGAAACTTTCAAATATCTGAACCATAATTATTATCATTTTAAAGACCATAAAACAATTTGGAACTCACATAACTACACTCAAGAATCATGGCCAGAAGCCTACATGGTTTCAATGGGCACCCGCAAAAACCAAGGAGAATGGGGAGACCAACTTACCGCCATCACGTATATGCGCTATGAAGAGCTAAAGCCCTGGTCCAGCACATTCAATACCGTTGCACAGAAAAATAGTCGCGGGGAAACCTATGAAGAATTCAAAGCGTCAAAAATAGAGGCTTTTCTAAAGGTACTTGAAGCGAAGTTTCCCAACCTACGTGAATGCATTCAATCGGTTCACACCTCTACCCCATTATCGTACAGAGACTATATTGGCTGCAATGAAGGTTCTATGTACGGCTACGCAAAAGATTACCGTAACCCATTAAAGACATTTATTTCTCCCCGCACCAAAATAAAAAACCTATTTTTCACAGGCCAAAGCATTAATATGCACGGAATTTTAGGGGTTACCATTAGCAGTGTGGTTACCTGTTCCGAGATTTTAGGTAGTGAATATTTGTTAAGCAAAATAACCAAAGGGAGCTCTAAGACCAACGAAAAAATTGATGCATAATGGGACAGTTTAAATCAACACCAGTAGAACGGGTAGAAAACATCTCAAAGGCAGATTTTATAAAAAACTACTACAAACCGCAAAAGCCTGTTCTCATTACCGGTTTGACCAAAGATTGGCCAGCGTTCGAGAAATGGAAACTAGATTACGTTCAGGAACGAGCGGGAGACCAAATTGTACCGTTATATAATAACGAACCTGCCAAAGACAAGGAAAGTGTATATGCTCCAAAAAAGGAAATGAAGTTGAGCGAGTATATTGAAATTTTAAAAACCGAACCTACGGATCTACGGATTTTCTTTTACAATATTTTAAAGGAAATGCCGGAATTGCTCAAAGACTTTGAATATCCGGATATTGGACTTAAATTCTTTAAAAAACTACCTGCACTGTTTTTTGGAGGAGGGAAATCTAAAGTTTTTATGCATTATGATATTGACTTGCCGGACAGCATGCATTTTCATTTTGATGGTGATAAGATCGTAAATCTTTTTTCACCGGAACAAACGCAATACTTATATAAAGTTCCATTTTCCATTCATAATATTGAGGATATAGACATGGACAATCCGGATTTTGAGAAATATCCTGCTTTGCAATATGCACAAGAAATCCGTGCTGAAATGAAACATGGCGATGCCCTTTATATGCCAAGTGGGTATTGGCACAGTATCCGCTATCTTAACGGGGGTTTTTCTATGACGCTTAGGGCGCTACCCAGACACCCCGGTCGTTTTGCCAATATGCTATACAATGTTATGATTATGCGTCATATTGATAATCTCACCCGAAAATATCGGGGTCAAAAATGGTTGGACTATAAAGACCGTTGGGCCATAAAACGAACGGAAAAGAATCTAAAAACGAGACATAATAGGTAAGGCACCGTACTTTTACACAAAGCTCGTTTTTTGAATAGCCGATAGACATCATGCCGCAAAAAAAAATTCCAAAAATATACGTACTTCTAGGCTTTACTTTCCTTCTGGTTTCCTGTGGCGTTAAAAAATCACTGAGAGACCTACCCAATATCAGTCAATACGAAACAGATGTGGCCCAACGGCATCAACTTACAGATTCCTCCTTTGTTCTAGGCAATAATTTTTTAACCAAAAACCAACAAGGCCTTTATGAACTTTACGTTTCCGGTAACCCCTATGAATTGGGTCTAAAAACGGGTAGTCTTACAAGAGAGCTGTTTCAAGAACAAGAAAAAGTTTTCATTGAAAAAATAGACGACCTAGTTCCTTCGGAAAAAAAACAGAAAATGCTACGGAAGTTCTTAGCTTGGTTCAATCGGAAGATGTACAAACATGTAGATGAACAGTATAAGGCAGAGATTTACGGAATAGCTCATTATGCTTCAAAGAATTATGACCGTATAGCGGCACCCTACCCGCGTGTTATGTACTTTCATGGCGCTCATGATATTGGCCATGCCTTACAAGATCTAGCGCTGGTTGGCTGCTCATCTTTTGCAGCTTGGGGCGACCATACTGAAGATGGAAAACTTCTTATTGGTAGAAATTTTGATTTTTATGCTGGTGATGACTTTGCCAAGAACAAGATTATTGCTTTTGTAGCTCCTGATGAAGGCTATAAATTCATGTCCGTTACTTGGGGAGGAATGATCGGCGTAGTTTCAGGTATGAACGACCAAGGTTTGACCGTAACCATCAATGCAGGAAAGTCCAAGTTTCCTTTGGTGGCAAAAACTCCTATTTCATTGGTAACACGAGAGATTTTACAATACGCATCAACTATAGAGGAAGCCATCTCTATTGCCAAAAAACGGGAAGTATTCGTTTCCGAATCTATTTTCATTGGAAGTGCCAAGGATAAAAAAGCAGCCCTAATTGAGGTTTCCCCGCACAATTTTGGAGTGTATGAAGTAGAGAACAACAATCAGTTGGTATGTTCCAATCACTTTCAAAGTGCAGCCTACGCTAAAGACAAAAAGAATAAAAAACATATATTCGAAAGCCATTCTCAATATCGTTACGAACGTATGGAGGAGCTTTTGGAAGAAGAACCAAAGGTGACTCCGGAAAGTGCCGTAAGTATTCTACGAAACAAAAACGGACTTAATAACGAACGCATAGGTTACGGCAATGAAAAAGCCTTGAACCAAATGTTAGCCCATCATGGTATCGTGTTTCAACCGGAAGATTTAAAAGTTTGGGTGTCAAGTAATCCGTATCAATTGGGCGAATTTGTAGCTTATGACTTGAATGAGATTTTTGAGAACATTAAAAAGAACCCGGAAGCACGCCCTATTTCATCTTCCAGCGAAAATATTGAAGCTGACCCTTTTTTACAAACTTTGGCGTATCGTCATTACGAACGCTACAGAGAGTTAAAAAGTCAGATTACTACTGCTATTGCCTCCGAAGAAAAAATTGAAACTTCTTTATTATCGGAATTTGTAGCGGTAAATCCTGATTTATGGGAGGTCCATTTTCTCGTTGGAACCTACTATTACGAAAACGAATTGTATCAAAAAGCGCTTGAAGCTTTTGAAGCGGCAAAAACCAAAGAAGTAACTACCGTACCTGACGCAGAGGCGCTAGACAAATACATTAAAAAAACCAAAAGGAAGCTCAAATAATGATTCCAGAAATAGAAAAAGCATCCGTAGAAAAAATCAAGGCCTTCCAAGAAGAAAAACTTCAGGAACTTATGGGGTATGTTGCCGATAAATCTCCCTACTATAGGCGTCTTTTTAGGCAGTTTAAAATTCTTCCAACAGACATTAAAAATTTGGAAGACCTTGCAAAACTGCCAGTAACGACCAAAGAACAGTTACAGCAGCATAACAACGATTTTCTATGCGTACCCAAATCAAAAATTATTGATTTCGTAACTACATCAGGAACATTAGGAGAACCCGTAATTCTTGGTCAGACGGATAAAGATTTAGACCGCTTGGCCCATAACGAGGCTATTTCTTTAGCTTGCTCGGGAGTTGGGGAAAATGATATTTTACAAATGACCACCACTATGGACCGCAGGTTTATGGCCGGTCTTGCTTATTTTATGGGAGTTAGAAAATTGGGAGCGGGAATCATTCGTGTGGGAGCGGGAATTCCGGAACTGCAATGGGATACGATTCTAAAGTTTAATCCTACCTACCTCATAGTGGTACCGTCTTTTTTATTGAAACTGATTCAATATGCCGAAACCCATGGTATAGATATTAATAACTCTGGAATAAAAGGCGCTATCTGTATTGGGGAATCCTTACGGAACCAAGATTTTTCATTGAATGTTCTTGCCGAAAAAATTAAATCCAAGTGGAACATTGAACTGTATTCCACTTACGCCTCTACTGAAATGAGTACCGCTTTTGCGGAATGTTCGGAACAGCAAGGAGGACACCATCATCCGGAGCTTATTATTGCCGAAATCTTGGATGAGGATAATCAGCCTGTTGCCGATGGTCAAGAAGGGGAACTTACGATTACAACGCTGGGCGTTGAAGCTATGCCGTTGCTTCGTTTTAAAACAGGTGATATTGTGGTTGCCCATACTTCGCCTTGTGCATGTGGTAGAAACACCATGCGCTTAGGACCTGTGGTTGGACGAAAGAAACAAATGATCAAGTACAAGGGCACTACCCTCTATCCACCTGCAATGGACAATCTATTGAACGATTTTGAGGAAGTGGAAGGTTATGTATTCGAGATTTATCATAACGAGATTGGTACGGATGAGATTTTGATTAAAATCGCCTCATCTTCTGCGGACCATAAATTAATGCAGGCCATTAAAGACCATTTTAGGTCTAAATTGAGAGTGTCGCCTAATATTGAACTTTGCGATTCGGAAGAAATTCAGAAGTTACGGATGTCCAAACTGGGAAGGAAACCTATTAGTGTGATTGATAGGCGGGCGTAGCACCTGTCTTCGACTGCGCTCAGACATACCGG
>ENA-ORXM01001732-ORXM01001732.1-marine-metagenome-genome-assembly--contig:-NODE-1732-length-28761-cov-4.627074_pt1 | contig 28761 bp, 22 predicted proteins | sample MGYA00237867_ERZ511480 | MGnify/ENA primary metagenome ERZ511480 (study PRJEB26309, sample SAMN06266103) | marine metagenome | isolation source: Algal blade | place: United Kingdom:Sidmouth, United... | reverse complement strand
TAAATACAAGAAATTTTTAGGTGTAAAGAGCAATAAATATTTTAATGCCTTACAAGTTAAGTTTTCATATGCCATAAATTGCCATAAGTCTCAAGGAGGACAATGGAATACCGTTTTTGTAGAACAACCCTATTTGCCAAACGGAGTAGATAAAGAATACCTGCGCTGGCTATATACAGCGGTAACAAGAGCAAAAAAACAATTGTACCTTATTGGTTTTAAGGATGATTTTTTTGTTGATGTGGAATAAGCTAAATTGCAACTTTACAAAGTGCTAATTTTTAGCAGGTTTTAAAATTTTTGAGTAAAAATAGACGCTACTTTTAGCTTCTTACCCGTCAAAATAATAGAGTAGTGATATGACATCGGACAGTATAATCAGTATTTTTTTAGGTATTGGGCTTGCCGCATCTGTTGGCTTTAGGGTGTTCTTGCCACTTTTTGCGCTAAGCTTGGCTTCGTATACAGGTGTTTGGGAGCTTAATGAAAGTTGGGAATGGATAGGCAGCCTAGCTTCTGTAATTACCTTGGGAGTGGCAACATTAGTAGAAATTTTCGCCTACTTTGTGCCCTTTGTGGATAATCTTTTAGATAGCTTTGCAGTGCCTTTGGCCGCTATAGCCGGTACGGCAGTTATGGTGTCTACGGTAGCAGATCTAGATCCTGTAGTAACTTGGTCGTTAGCCATTATAGCTGGGGGTGGTACAGCAACAGCCATAAAAGGTGCTGGGGCAACGGGTAGAATAGCTTCTACGGCAACAACCGGAGGGTTGGCCAATCCGTTAGTTTCAACGCTAGAAACAGGTACGGCAGTAGTTGTTACTACGGCATCGATATTTGCGCCGGTACTTGCTGTAATTTTAGTCATTATCATTTTGGTATTTATTTTTCGTATTTACAGAAAATTGAGACCTAAGAGATAAGAATAGATTTTAGAAGAGGTTTACGATTTCTAAATTGGTTTTAGAAGTATGAAATTTAGTAGAAAACAATAATCCACAAAAAGTGAAAATAATAGCTATGATACCGGCTCGCTACGCGGCATCTAGGTTTCCTGCAAAGTTGATGCAGGACCTATCAGGCAAACCTGTCATCTTACGTACATATGAAGCGGCAGTAGGCACTAAATTGTTTGATGAGGTTTATGTTGTGACAGACAGTGATGTTATTTTCAATACGATAACCAACGCAGGTGGTAAGGCACTAATGAGCCAAAAAGAACATGACTGTGGTAGTGATCGTATTGCGGAAGCTGTAACGAACATGGATGTTGACATTATCGTGAACGTTCAAGGAGACGAACCTTTTACGGATAGAGAGAGTTTGGCAAGTGTTTTGGAAGTGTTTAAGAATGATCCGGAAAAGGAAATAGATTTAGCGTCTTTAATGGTTAGAATTACGGATGAAGAAGAAATCGATAATCCCAATACGGTAAAGGTTATTGTGGATAATCGCAATTTTGCCCTTTATTTTTCCCGTTCGGTAATTCCATATCCAAGAAATAAAGAAATTGAAAGTGTCTATTATAAGCATAAAGGTATTTATGCCTTCAGGAAAAGTGCTTTAATGGCCTTTCAGAGATTACCGATGTTGCCTTTAGAAGCTATTGAAAAAATTGAGGCTATTCGATATTTGGAATATGGAAAGAAAATAAAGATGGTTGAAACAACTGTTTCAGGAATAGAGATAGATACTCCAGAAGATCTTAAAAGAGCACAGCAAGCATGGAGGTAGATTACAGTAAAATCACCGTAGTTGGTTTTGATGCCGATGATACCTTATGGGTAAACGAAACCTATTTTAGAGAAGCTGAGCAAAAATTCGGAAAGCTTTTGGAAGGTTACGAAACTATGAATACCATAGACCAAGAGTTGTTTAAAATGGAAATTAAAAACCTAGAGCTCTATGGTTATGGGGTAAAAGGTTTTATGCTTTCTATGGTAGAGTCTGCTTTAAGGCTGTCAAACAATAAGATTTCACAGGCCAAAATCGATGAAATTTTAAATATTGGCAAGGATATGTTGCGCCAACCGGTAGAATTATTAGATGGTGTAAGAGAAGTTTTACGTAAATTAAGCGGAAATTATCGATTGATTGTCTTGACCAAAGGTGATTTATTAGATCAAGAACGCAAATTGGAGCGTTCAGGTCTTTCAGAATTTTTTCATCATGTGGAGGTTTTGAGTGATAAGAAAGAAGAAAATTATCAACATTTATTAAATCATTTACAAATCGATGTAAATGAATTTTTAATGATCGGGAATTCACTAAAATCAGATGTGTTGCCTTTAATTGAAATTGGTGCGCAGGCAGTGCACGTTCCTTTTCATACAACTTGGCAGCATGAGCAAGTAGAGATTAATGATGGCGATTATAAGTATCTGAAAATAAATAAATTATCAGATATATTAGAGTATTTGAAATAGGTTATGATGGAGGTAAAGAAGCATACGCAAGTAAAACAAGCAACTGTAGGTAAGAAAACGGAATTCAGAAATTTTCCAATGGTGCCTAGGGTAGTTTTCGGTAGAGGAAGTTTTAATCAATTAGGCGATATTTTAATGCCCAAAAGAAAACATTCCGATGCCCCTTTTATATTTCTAGTGGATGATGTATTTGAAAATACCGAACTGGCAAAAAGGATTCCACTTATTTTCAACGATCAGATTATTTTTATTTCTGCGGAAGAAGAACCTAAAACGGCACAAGTAGATGCTTTGGTCGATAAAATTAAAAGAGAATATCAAGATTTGCCTAGTGGTATTGTAGGTATTGGAGGGGGAACCTTATTGGACCTGGCCAAAGCAGTAGCCATTCTATTAACAAACAACGGTAGTTCTTCGGAATATCAAGGATGGGATTTAGTTCAAAAACCGTCAATTTTTCATGTGGGGATACCCACCATTAGTGGAACAGGAGCGGAGGTTTCCAGAACTACGGTTTTATTAGGGCCTGAGAAGAAATTGGGTATCAATTCAGACCACACTACTTTTGGACAAGTACTCCTTGATCCGGATTTAACCCAAGGCGTTTCTAAAGAACAATGGTTCTATACAGGAATGGATTGCTATATACATTGTATTGAATCATTAACAGGCACGTATTTAAATGCTTTTAGTCAAAGTTATGGAGAGAAAGCGTTAGAACTATGTAAGGAGGTGTACCTCGGAGATTTATCAGAAGAAGAATCTAGGGATAAATTAATGATGGCTTCGTGGCATGGTGGTATGAGCATAGCCTATTCTCAGGTAGGAGTGGCACATGCGTTAAGTTATGGTTTGGGATATTTACTAGGGGTTAAGCATGGTATTGGTAACTGTTTAGTGTTTCAACATCTGGAAGAGTTTTATCCTGAAGGGGTAGCACTTTTTAATAAAATGAAGGTAAAACATGGTATTGAATTGCCTACCGGTATCTGTGCAGCTCTGACCGATGCTGAGTTTAAGACCATGATAAAAGTAGCAATGAACATGGTTCCCTTGTGGGAAAATGCCCTTGGTAAGAATTGGCGGGATACCATTACCCCTGAAAAACTGGAATCTATCTACAGAAAAATATAAGTTTCTTATTTTAGTTAAAAGGAGAATCACTTCAAAGCAGGTAGTTTTTATCTTATAAATTCAATTTTCTAAAGTACTTTCCTATGCAAAAGCTAGCTCATTTTATTTACTTTAAGGTGATGGGCTGGAAAATGGTGGGCAAATTCCCCGGTCATTTAAACAAATTTGTGATAGCCGTAGTGCCCCATACCAGTTACGCGGATTTTTTCTTAGGACTGCTGATCAGAAGGATTTGGGGCGAACAAATTAACTTTGTAGGAAAAAAAAGCCTTTTTGCATTTCCGTTTGGGTGGATATTTAGAAAATTGGGCGGAGAGCCTATTGATCGTACCAAGAATAACGATATGGTTTCAGCCACGGTAAAAGTATTTGAAAAGCGAGATAAATTTAGATTAACAATTGCACCCGAAGGTACGCGAAAAAGGGTTGATAAGTGGAAAACAGGTTTTTACTATATCGCTAAGGGAGCAAAAGTGCCAATTGTTTTAATAGCTTTTGATTTTGGTCACAAGCAAGTCAAAATATCAGAACCTTTATACACCACAGATGATAAGGATGCTGATTTTGCGTTGTATCATGAGTTTTTCAAAGGGGTAGAGGGTAAGGTGTCTAGATAGCTGTAATTTTTCTTTTTATTTATCTAGCAATTATTGTTTAAAGCTTCTTCTCTTTGTTTTTTATCTAAATAAGTAAAATTGAAAATGAATAATAACCAAAAAGCGACCTGAGAAATCAGGTCGCTTTTTGGTTATTATAAGCAATGAGTTAAACTATTCCTGCATCGTATGATATACGTTCTGTACATCATCATCTTCTTCAATTTTCTCTAAAAGCTTTTCAACATCAGCAGCTTCTTCTTCAGAAAGTGCTTTGGTAACTTGCGGAATACGCTCAAAGCCAGATGATAGAATTTCTATTTCTCTATTCTCTAATTCTTTTTGAATAGCACCAAAGCTTTCAAAAGGAGCATAAATTAAGATGCCATCGTCATCAACAAAAACCTCTTCTGCGCCAAAATCAATAAGCTCCAATTCTAGTTCTTCGGGGTCAATACCTTCAGCGGGAATTCTAAAATTACAGGTATGGTCAAACATAAACTCTACCGAACCTGAAGTTCCCAAACTACCATCACATTTATTGAAATAACTGCGAACATTGGCTACTGTTCTGGTATTATTGTCGGTTGCCGTTTCCACAAGTATAGCAATACCATGTGGCGCGTATCCTTCAAAAAGCACTTCTTTATAATCACCAAGACTTTTGTCACTTGCTCTCTTAATTGCACGTTCTACATTGTCTTTAGGCATGTTAACAGATTTTGCATTCTGTATAACCGCTCGTAGTTTCGCGTTGGAGTCCGGGTCTGGTCCGCCTTCTTTTACGGCCATTACAATATCTTTGCCAATTCGCGTAAAGGCTTTAGACATTGCTGACCATCGCTTCATTTTACGTGCTTTCCTGAATTCAAAAGCTCTTCCCATAATGTGTAACTAAATATTTGTTGAATGTAGCAAATTTAATAAAAATGGTAACTGTAGCAAGTAACTGAACCTTATCAATTCAAAACATATACAATTCAGATGATTTCAAAAGCTTCTTATTCACTTTCTACAATGTTCTCTATACAATGGGCAAGCTTAAAATCTTTATCTGTTATACCCTCCGCATCGTGGGTGTTAAGTCTAATATTCAATGAGTTGTAAACGTTGCTCCAATCAGGGTGATGTCCTTGCGCTTCGCATTCAAACGCAATACGGGTCATGACTGAAAAGGCATCTTTAAAATCCTTGAATTCAAAAGAGGTTTCGATTGCACCATCAACATACTCCCAACCATTTAGTTGTTTTAGTTGACTTTCAATTTCTTGCTCCGATAATTTTTTCATAATGTTCTAATTGGTGTTTGTTTTGTGCTTAAGGTGTATATGAAAATAAGCAATTCTAAAGTCTTTGGCAATAGTTTCTCTGGCTGTAAGGCTAGCGCATTACATGATGGTCAATAATATCCTGATATCCGTATTGTAGGTTTTTCGGTAATTTATTGTCTTTTGGTAAAACAGCAAGATAGCGCTCTTCATTGGAGGTAAAAACCCGTTTGTAAATAGGACTAAAATCGCCAATACGTTCTACCACTTCTTTTATAAAATCTTCATGATGAACAAGGTCTTTACTTCCCAAGTGAAAAATACCGGTTTTGTTCCTATTGATCAAGTAATGAATTTGTTGAGTCAACTTATCATCGTTCGTAACATTTAGCACTAGGTTGGGAAACACTTCAATAGGTGCGTTTTCCCAGATGAACTTTTTGATGCCCTTGATTCTAGGAGAGCTATTACCAAAAACCATTGGAATACGTAGAATAGCCATTTTATTTTGGGGTAGCCTAAGTAACATGTTCTCTATTTTTATCTTCAGTCTACCATATACGCTTTCGGATAAAGTTTTGTCATACTCGTAAGACGGATATTTTCTATAAGTATCGAACACATTGGCGGAAGAAAGAAAGTATAACCTACAATCATTCTCTTTTAAATATTCTACAATATGTTGATGTGCCAATATTTGAGCAGCAAAATTACCACGAACTGCAGAGATAATTATTTGTGGTTTTATATTTTCAAGGATGGTATATATATCATCCTCTTCCATGTCATATTTTACGAATTGTTGATTTTTATCAAATGATCTTCTCGCAGAATTATATGTGCCAAATGTATTAAAATAGGGGCATAGTTCTTTATAGATAGCGTTACCTAAAAAGCCGCTTCCCCCAATGATTAAAATTTTTTTTATCTCCAATCCTTAAAAAATTGAGTGTCCTGTTTTTGTTGTTAATTCCTCTAAGGCTGCCATCCCTAATTTGGAATTGCCTTTTGGATTTAAACCGGGAGACCATGTTGCAACACAGTAGGTATTAGGAAGTAAAGCTACTATGCCACCGCCAACACCACTTTTTCCGGGAAGACCAACTTCAAAAGCAAATTCGCCGGCTTCATCATAAAAGCCACAAGTTAACATTAATGCGTTTATTCGCTTTACCTGGGTTAGATTTAAATAGTTTTTTCCCCTTTGGCAGGTGCCGTGATTCATGAAAATATAAAAAGCATCGGTCAATTGTTTACAGTTCATTTCTAAGGAGCATTGGTAAAAATACAAGTCAAGAACAGAATCTACATCATTATGTAAATTGCCATAGGACTTCAATAAATTGGCTGCTGCGTAGTTTTTAAATCCCGTCTTTTTTTCTGAGAGCGCTACCTTTTCATTGTAACGAATAGAGGTATCATTTGTCAATTCTTGAACAAATTTTAAAAACTCTTCTTTGGGGTTTTTTAAATGAGAGACCAAAACATCTGCAATAACAAGGGCTCCCGCATTTATAAACGGATTTCTAGGGATTCCATTTTCCTGTTCCAAAAGGGATAGGTGATTAAACGGGTCACCAGAAGGCTCAACGTCAACCCTTTTCCAAAGCTCATCTCCAACCAGACCAAAAGAAAATGCAAGAGTCAGTACTTTAGAAATACTTTGAATAGAAAAGCCTTCCATAGCCTGTCCAGCGCTATAAGTATTCTTATTTGCATCTAAAATGAAGATTCCAAATTTTTGTAAATCTACATTTGCCAATTCAGGAATATAGGAAGCAACCACGCCTCTATTGGTAGCTACCTTGGAATTGCCTGCAATTTTATTTATTATAGTTTGATAATCTATCATTATGCTTTGTAAAATGGAGGCTTAACTACGGTTGCAGGTATCGCTTTTTTCCGTACTTGAATGTGTATTTGGGAGCCAATTTCAGAAAAAACTTGAGGGACATAACCTAGACCGATTCCTTTTCCTAAAGAAGGTGACATGGTACCCGATGTAACAACTCCAATTTTATTCCCTTGCCCGTCCACTATATCATATCCCTGTCTGGGAATGCCTCTTTCATCCAATTCAAAACCAATGAGTTTGCGTTCTGGGGCGTGTGCTTTTATCTTGGCCAATGCTTCGCTGTTGACAAAATCTTTAGTGAATTTGGTAATCCAGCCTAAGCCAGCTTCAAACGGAGAAGTACTATCATCAATATCATTTCCGTATAAACAATAACCCATTTCAAGGCGTAGTGTATCTCTAGCGGCAAGACCAATAGGTTTTATACCGTAATCCGCACCAGCATTAAAAACTTTGTCCCAAACTTGTAACACTTCAGTGTTCTTACAATAAATTTCAAATCCGCCAGAACCTGTATATCCAGTTGCCGATATGATTACATTTTCTATTCCGGCAAAATCTGCCACAACAAAATTGTAAAATTTAATATTTGCCAAATCCACGGAGGTAAGGGATTGCATGGCTTCAACCGCTTTTGGACCTTGTATGGCCAAAAGAGAAAATCCATCGGAAATATTACGCATAGCTGCGCCAATCTCTTTATTGTATTTTGATATATGTAACCAATCTTTATCTATATTGGAAGCATTTACCACCAAGAGATAGGTTTCTTCTTTAACCCGATAAACAATAAGGTCATCAACAATTCCACCCGTTTCGTTAGGGAGACAACTATATTGGGCTTTTCCTATGGTAAGTTTAGAAGCATCGTTAGAAGACACTTTTTGGATTAGTTCTAAGGCATTTGGGCCTTCAATCAGAAACTCGCCCATATGGGAAACATCAAAAACGCCTACACCTTTACGAACCGTTTCGTGTTCTACATTTATGCCTTCATAAGAAACAGGCATGTTATACCCTGCAAAGGGTACCATTTTAGCTCCTAGGGCTTCATGGGTCTGGCTTAATGCAGTATTTTTCATTGCAATTCTGTATTTAAGTGTACAAAGCTATTGAAATATTTAACTTTAGTATAATTGTGCTTTGTTATGTTTTACATAATCTTTGTAAATTACCTGAGCAAGTATTATAATAATCAAAAACAATCTTTTAAAATAAATACTATGGTGAGACTACTTTACGTATTAGCGATTGTGTTATTGGCTTCTTTAGCAGGTATAGCTCAAGATACTCCGGAAGATTTTCTTTCTGCGGATTTTCACAAAGGGAGAAGGGAAGCGGTACGGAAAATGATGCCAGTAAATAGTGTGGCCGTAGTTTTTGCAAATGCAGTTAGAAACCGAGCTAATGATGTGGACTATGTGTACCATCAAGACCCTGATTTTTATTATCTGACCGGTTACAATGAGCCCAATGCACTACTGCTTATTTTTTCTGAAGACCAGACCGCACAGGGGATTGAAGGTAACGAGTTAATATATGTGCAAGAAAGAAACCCTAGGGCGGAGCAATGGAACGGAAAAAGATTAGGAATTGAGGGGGTAAAAAGTAAACTCGGTTTTGAAGCAGCTTTTAACGGAAGTGCTTTTAAAGATATTCCAATCAACTTTCAGGAATTTGACAAAGTGTTGTTTTTTGATTTTGAAAATGATTATCGGGATTCAAGCGATGAAGCGGATTTGTATAATTTGATTCAAACTTTTAAAAAGAAAGCCAATTATCCTGCTGATTTTGATAGTTCTAAAGACAGGTTTTATTCTATGATTACATCTACGGATATCGAGAATAGCGCCAATGTGGCACAAATTTTAGGGAGGTACCTTAACAGGGATGAAAAACTTCAGGAAGATGAACTTATAAGTGGTTTTGTAAATGCGGAAGATGATAAATTAAGAAGTGAAATAAAGGAGAAGGTAAGTTTAAAGCTAGAAGCCAATAATTTAAACTCTTCCATGTTGAATGAAATTTTAGCTTCATTACGTGAAACCAAATTGGCGGAAGAAATGGTCTTGTTAAAAAAGGCAATTGAAATTTCAGCCGTGGGCCAAGTGGAAGTAATGAAAGCCATGCACCCAAATATGTCAGAGACCGAGATTCAAGGGGTTCACGAATATGTATATAAAAAATATGGAGCGGAATACGAAGGCTACCCGTCTATTGTAGGAGGAGGCCATAACGGCTGTATTTTGCATTATATTGAAAACAACAAGCCTAAAGTAGGGAATGATTTGGTGTTGATGGATTTAGGTGCGGAGTACCATGGTTACACGGCGGATGTTACGAGAACGATACCTGCTAACGGAAAATTTTCAAAGGAACAAAAACTGATATACGATATTGTTTATGATGCGCAGGAAGCTGGTATTAAGGCAAGTACCCTTGGAGCACCGTTTCAAGCGCCAGGAGAAGCGGCCAGTAAAGTAGTTACCGCAGGTTTGATGAAATTAGGAATCATAACTAAAGAAGAAGATGCACGTATCTATTTTCCACATGGAACTTCGCATTATTTAGGTTTAGATGTTCATGATAAGGGTACGTATCAACCTTTTCAAGAGAATACGGTAATTACTGTTGAGCCCGGTATTTATATTCCAGAAAATAGTGATTGTGATGAAAAGTGGTGGGGTATAGCCGTACGTATAGAAGATGATATACTTATAACGAAAGATGGTCCGGTAAATTTATCGGCAATGGCGCCCAGAAAAGCCGAGGAAATAGAAAAAGTAATGAAGCAGCCCAGTCCGCTGGATCAGTTTGAACTTCCAACTTTGGAGTAATAAAAAATCCCCTAAAATTTCTTTAGGGGACTTTTGTTTTTACCTATTCAAGAGATATTGTTTTAATTCATTATACTCTTTTATTGAGATAGATTTTTTCTCCCTGTCCATCACCTTTTTAATTTGGTCTGGAATAGCAACCTGCTTGCCAATGGTTTCTTCCACAACATCCAGAAACTTCACAGGATGCGCGGTTTCTAAGAAAATACCATAAACATCAGGATGCAACTCTTGATATTTTTTGAGACCTAAATAGCCTACAGCTCCATGCGGGTCCGCAACATATCCGCTTTCACCGTATATTTTCTTCATGGTCTCTCTAGTTTCGGCATCTGAAAAGGAATACGAAGAAAGGTTTTCTTTTAGAGCTTCAAAATTGTCTTGGTATAAATGTCTAATGCGAATAAAGTTACTTGGGTCGCCCACATCCATAGCATTTGATATTGTTGCAGTAGATGGTTTTGGCTTGTACTCCTTAGTCTTCATGAACTCGGGTACGGTATCGTTTACGTTGGTAGAAGCTATAAAATGCTTTACAGGCATACCTAGACGTTGCGCTACCATTCCGGCACAAACGTTTCCGAAGTTCCCGCTTGGTATAGAAAAGACAATTTCCTTTCCTTGTGATTTCGCTTGTTTGTAAGCAAAAAGGAAGTAGAATAATTGTGGCAGCCAACGTGCCACATTAATAGAGTTTGCAGATGTCAATTGCATCTTTTCTAGAAGCGTTTCATCTAAAAATGCGGTCTTTACCATTTTTTGACAATCATCAAAAGTACCATCAACTCTAAGAGCGGTTATATTCTGACCCAAGGTGGTCAATTGTCGTTCTTGAATGTCGCTAACTTTTCCGTCAGGATATAAAATAACAACACGTACTCCTTCCACACCTAAAAAGCCATTGGCAACGGCACCTCCGGTATCACCAGAAGTAGCTACTAGCACGGTCACATCTTGCTTTTCTCCTTCAGAGAAGTAACCCAGACAGTTAGCCATAAAACGGGCACCTACATCTTTAAAAGCCATAGTTGGACCATGAAAAAGTTCTAAGGTAGAAACGTTTTCTTCGATTTCTACAACAGGAAAATCAAAGTCAAGTACTTTGGCAATGATTTCTCTAAGCCTTTCATTTGGTATTTCCTTGGATACAAATTGATGAATTGCATTAAAGGCAATCTCATGATCCGTTAAATCTTCAATTTGTTCAAAGAAACGCTTTGGCAAAGGCTCTATTTTCTCAGGAAAATAAAGCCCTTTATCAGGTGCAATTCCCTTAATTACGGCATCCTTAAATGAAACTTCAGGAGCTTTTTTATTCAGACTGTAAAAATTCATTACTATATGGTCTTAATTCCTTGACTATTAATTTTAGAAACATGAACATCATAATCTATACCGATGTTCTTGTACACTTCTTTTATTGCCGTTGCAACTTTATTCGCGGTGTCTATACCTTTGCTGAATGCGAAAATAGATGGACCCGAACCTGAAATGCCGCTACCTAAAGCACCAGCCCTTAGCGCCTCGCTTTTGACTTTGTCAAAACCAGGAATAAGAATTGAACGGATGGGTTCAACAATATGGTCTTCTAAAGAGCGTCCTATGAGGTCGTAATCTTCGGTGTATAGTCCGGCTATGAGTCCGCCTACATTACCCCATTGTTTAATGCCGTCCGCCAAAGTAATATTGGTTTTCAGTATTTTTCTCGAATCCGACGTCTTAACTTCTATCTGCGGATGGATTACCGTTGCATACAGGTCATTGGGTGTATGAATGGGTACAACATCCAATGGGCTGTAACTGCGTACCAACGTAAAACCGCCAAATAGTGCAGGAGCTACATTATCTGCATGGGCTACACCACTGGCCAATCGTTCACCTTCCATAGAAAATTGAACGAGTTCAAGCGTTGAAAAAGGTTTTCCAAGCAGTTCGTTCATGGCCCAAACGGCACCTGTGGAACTGGCTGCACTGCTTCCAATACCGCTACCGGCTTTTATTTTTTTATAGATTTCTATTTCAAACCCACCTTCGTAATCACTTTTTTCCAATAATGCCAAACCTGCTACGCCTGCAACGTTTTGAAGCGTTTCCATAGGTAAATCTTGACCTTCAAGTTTGGTGATTCGTATGCCTTTTTCTTGGGTTTTACGAATAACCATTGTGTCGCCTACATTATCAAGAGCGACACCTAAAACATCAAATCCACATGAAACATTTGCTATTGTGGCAGGGCAAAATACTTTGATTTCCTCCATAACTAGAAATTTCCAATTCTGATGATATCGGCAAAAATACCGGATGCAGTAACATCGGCACCGGCACCGGCACCTTTTATGATCATAGGCTGATTTGGGTAGCGCTCCGTGTAAAATAAAACGATATTGTCACTTCCTTCCAAGTTATAGAAATCGTGTCCTTTTGGTATAGCCTGTAGTCCTACACTAGCTTTTCCGTCTTCGAACTGGGCCACATATTTTAGTTTGCTATTGGCATCATTAGCTTTTTTATACATGGCCTGAAAATCATCTTCATGCTTTATTAGCGAAGCAAAAAAGTCGTCGTTGTTATCCGTGTCAAGGCTTTCTTGTGGTAAGAACGATTTATTTTCGATATCGGTAATTTCTAATTGATTCCCACTCTCTCTAGCAAGAATTAATATTTTCCGCATAACATCAACACCGCTCAAATCTATTTTTGGGTCGGGTTCCGTGTAACCTTCCTCCTGTGCTTGTTTTACGATATCGTGAAAAGTGGTAGTGTCATTAAAATTATTGAAAACAAAGTTTAGACTTCCTGAAAGTACAGCCTGAATTTTGAGGATTTTATCGCCAGAGGCAATCAAATGCTTTAGGGTGTCAATAATCGGTAATCCTGCGCCAACATTGGTTTCGAATAGAAACGGAGCGTTATAAGTACGAGCGAGCGACTTTAATTCCTGATAGTTTTCAAAAGCTGATGAACAAGCAATTTTATTACAAGTTACCACCGAAATGCTATTGCCTAAATAGGTGTTGTATGTTTGAGAAACCTCTGCGCTTGCGGTATTATCAACAAAAATACTATTGCGGTAATTCAACGCGTTCACCTTTTTCATGAACTCAGCCTTGTCCGCTTTTTGGCCACCTGCTAGAGTTTCTTCCCAATTTTTAAGGGGAATTCCAGTTTCGTTAAATACCATCGTACGGGAATTGGACATACCAACTACACGTATATTCAACTTTAGGTTTTCTTTTAAGAACTTCTTCTGTTGATATACTTGGTTCAAGAATTTAGAACCAACATTACCAACACCCATTACAAACAGGTTTAACTGTTTTATGTTTTCCTCAAAAAACTCTTCGTGAAGCGCATTAAGGGCTTTCTTAACGTCTTCTTTTTTGATAACTGCTGAAATATTTCGCTCGGAAGCACCTTGCGCAATAACACGTAGATTTACGTTGTTCTTTCCTAAAGTACTGAACATTTTACCGCTCAAACCTTGATGGCTTTTCATATTATCGCCAACCAAAGCTATAATTGCCAAATCTTTTTCTGCGATGACCGGCTTTATTTTTCCGCGTTCTATTTCATATTCAAAAGCGGTGTTTACAACTTCCGAAGCCCTGTCAATATCATCCGCGGAAATGCCCACGCAAATGGAATGTTCAGAAGACGCTTGAGTGATAAGCACTACACTAATTTCAGCTTGGGATAGCACTTCAAAGAATCGTTTGGAAGTACCTGGTATTCCTACCATTCCTGGGCCTTCAAGAGATAGCAGTGCAATATTTTCAACATGGCTTATCCCGCGAACCGTCTTGCCTTTTTCATTCTTGTTTTTAGTGATTAGAGTACCTGCATTATCAGGTTCAAAAGTATTTTTAATGACAATGGAAATTCCTTTTGCCAACACAGGTTGAATAGTTGGTGGGTATAAGACCTTAGCGCCAAAATGAGAAAGTTCCATAGCCTCTTCATACGATATATGTGGTATAGCTTTGGCTTGCTTTACTAATTTAGGATTAGCGGTGAACATACCACTAACATCTGTCCAGATTTCTAAAAATTCTGCATTGATAGCGGCAGCTACAATGGCGGCGGTATAATCTGAACCTCCACGGCCTAAGGTTGTAGAATTACCATTTTCAGAGGAAGCAATAAAACCTCCCATGACAATTATCTTATGCTTGTCTTTATCAAAAAACTTCGCGCAATTAGCATTTGTCAAATTAAAATTGACATTGGCCTTGCCATTAATATTATTAGTTTTTATAAGTTCTCTGCTATCTACATATCCTGCATTTAAACCTTCTTGAGCAAAATATTCACTAATAATATATGAAGATAAAAGTTCGCCATAGCTCACGATTTTATCTGAGAGTCTAGGTGTTATTTCACCAATTAGGAAAGCTCCTTCTAATAGGGTTTCCAAGGTGTTGATGTCACTTTTCACCTTACTTAGTACCTTACTTTGAGCGTTTACATGTATAAGTGCCTTCGTGGTTTCTAAGTGTCGGTCTTCAATTTCTTTTAAAATTGATTTGTAACCTTCACTCTGCGATGAAGCCAAATATGCCGCATTCAATAAAAGGTCTGTGATACCACCAAAAGCGGATACAACAACAACGGTCTTATCCGTATTTAAATTGGCAACGATATTTTTTACTAATGATATGTTAGAGGCGTTGGCAACGGAAGTGCCGCCGAATTTTAAAACTTTCATGTTAGATGAAATTAACTCTTAAAAATAGATTGGATGCGAAATAACGCAATAACGAACTGATATGTTTTTGTCTACCCCAAAGGGGTTGTGGTGCCAAACGTGTTGATTGAACCATTGGTCGTGAAGAAAAATTCAGTTGATATGTTTGCGATATGCTTATACATAGTAAAAATGAAAGCATCAAATGTAGTACTTTTGGATTCTTAATCAAATTTTTGTTGTTAGTTATTGAGCCTTAATGTTAATTACTTACATTATTCAAATTTTTGTTAGATTTTCGCAATGATTTATGGCTGTAAACCTGTCATTTTAATACAGAACTAACAATTCATAGCTTGGTACATACTTAAGAACCAGATAACTCTATAATTTTTTACATGAAAATTTTTTCTGCAAAGCAAATTTATGAAGCCGACAAGGCAACCATAAAAAAGAACGGTATTTCTAGTGACCAGTTAATGGAAGGGGCTGCTGTACAGCTCTTCAATTGGCTGCATTTAAGAATTCAAGGAGCGCCTGTTAAAATTCATTTGTTCTGCGGTATAGGGAACAATGGTGGCGATGGGATTGCCCTGGCGCGCCATTTACAGGAACATGGTTATAATATAGCGGTATACGTGGTAAATTACAGTAAGAAGCGATCAGATGATTTCTTGCTAAATTTAGACCGATTAAAAGATCGGAAAATATGGCCTGAATTTTTAGAAGAAAATTCCGTTTTACCAGAAATTGGAAGAGATGATATTATAGTTGATGCTATTTTTGGAATCGGTCTGAACCGCGCTCCAGATGCATGGGTGGTTAATTTATTTGAGCATATTCAAAAGTCCCAAGCCTTTGTACTTTCTGTAGATATACCATCAGGATTGTTTACAGACAAGGTTCCAAAAGATGAAAAAGCGGTGGTGAAAGCGAATCACACCTTAAGTTTTCAAGTGCCTAAATTGGTGTTTTTCTTGCCGGAAACCGGAATTTTTACCGAACAATGGGAAGTTTTGGATATTGGTCTAGATCCGGAGTTTTTAACGACTACCGAAACGGAATATGAACTCATAGGTAAAAATGAAATGCTTCCTGTTTATATTCCTAGAGAAAAGTTCTCCCATAAGGGTACGCATGGTCATGGTTTAATAATAGGAGGGAGTTATGGAAAAATAGGAGCCGTACATTTGGCTTCAAAAGCCTGTCTACAATCGGGGAGCGGGCTGGTTACCGCGTATGTGCCCAAATGCGGATATGTACCATTGCAAACGAATTTTCCAGAAGCAATGGTTTTGACCGATGCAGATGATAATCATGTTTCTAAAATCGAATTTAATATAGACCCAACGGTTATAGGTATTGGTGTGGGCTTGGGTAAAGATAAGAACACCGTAAAAGCATTGGACGGATTTTTGACCGAAAATAAAAAGCCCTTGGTTGTTGATGCCGATGCACTAAATATACTTTCTGAGAATAATGATTTGCTTAAAAAATTACCCGCTCAAACCGTACTAACACCGCATCCAAAAGAATTAGAACGATTAATAGGTAGTTGGAAAGGAGATTTTGACAAGCTTGATAAGGCAAAAGCATTTTCAAAAAAATACGATTGTGTTTTAGTGATTAAAGGTTCGCATACCATAACTATTTATAATGATAAAGGATATGTAAACACCACAGGAAACCCTGGTATGGGAACAGGTGGTACGGGTGATGTATTGACTGGAATGATAACCGGATTGATAGCTCAGGGATACAATCCATTAAATGCAGCAGTTTTTGGAGTGTATTTGCATGGTAGGGCAGGAGATATTGCAGTTGAAAAAACAGGGTATCAGGCGCTTACGGCAACTGATGTTGTAGCTAATATTGGTGCTGCTTTTATTGATTTGTTTACACAACCTGAGAATAGACCGGAGGCAAATGAAAATGAAAGGCCACCAGAACAATAGGTCTAAAATAAAGCTAAATAAATATAAAAGCCTCAAGATTAAAATCCTGAGGCTTTTATATTTTTGGTAGAATTATATAATGTTATTTAGCTTTCACACGTCTTTTGACCCATGCTGCTGCATTATCAAATTCAATAAAGAATTTCATAGGTTTTTTGTAGAACAATTTTTCAATTTTAAAGTTGTGCATATCTATCTCCTTAACGGAAACAATTGCTAAAGCCTTTAGGTTGTCCAGTTGTCTCAAATAGGTGTAAATAGTAGGGTCTACGGCGTAAGAATTCTTTCTTAAGCTGATATAGCCAAAGTTTCTATCCCTAAAGTGAATTTCTGAAATTCCTATGATTTGGTAGACTCTTTCCAATGTAAGAGTTGCCCCCTCATCAAACAGCGAAACCATATAGTTTTCGTAAACCTGTATTTTTCCAACATCTAATTGATACTCCCTGACTATAATAGTCTTCTTCGGTCGTCTCACTTTCATCTTAAATATATTATAATGTCCTGAGACGAATGTAGATGTATCGTAACCTATTGAGAAAAATAATAGATTAAAAGCGTAAATATCGTTTATAGTGCTAATGCAAGAATATAAATGTGTTGAGTTTCTTACTTGTAAATTTTATCATAAGAAAAAAGGGAGTCAATTTAATTGACTCCCTTTGCTAACATTTCCTACGTTAAGTTTATGAATTAGAAGATTTTTCTGCTTTTTTAATGTCTATTGTAAGTTCTTCTTTCTTTTCGTCCAGATCCATAAGAATAGTATCGCCCTCTTCAAGTTTAGAGTTTACGATTTCTTCGGCCAAGGCATCTTCAATATACTTTTGAATAGCCCTTTTTAAAGGTCTGGCACCATATTGCTTATCAAAACCTTTGTCTGCAATATAGTCTTTAGCTTTGTCCGTAAGACTTAGCTCATAACCAATATCCTTAATTCTAGCGAACAGTTTACGAAGTTCAATATCAATGATTTTGTGAATGTCTTCTCTTTCTAAAGCGTTGAAAACAATAACATCATCTATTCTATTTAAAAACTCGGGAGCAAACGCCTTTTTAAGTGCGCCTTCAATAACACTCTTTTGATGACTATCTTCTTGAGATTTCATTGCAGAGGTTCCAAAACCAATTCCTTGTCCAAAATCTTTCAACTTACGGGCACCAATATTAGACGTCATAATGATAATAGAATTTCTAAAATCAATTTTTCTTCCTAGGCTATCCGTAAGGAATCCATCATCCAAGACCTGTAATAACATGTTAAAGACGTCTGGATGCGCTTTCTCAACTTCATCTAATAAGATAACAGAATAAGGCTTGCGTCTCACTTTTTCAGTTAGTTGACCGCCTTCTTCGTAACCAACGTATCCCGGAGGTGCTCCTACTAATCTAGAAATAGCGAATTTTTCCATGTACTCACTCATGTCAATACGTATTAACGCATCTTCAGAGTCAAAAAGCTCTTTGGCCAAAACTTTTGCCAATTGGGTTTTGCCAACACCGGTCTGACCTAAGAAAATAAACGAACCAATAGGCTTGTTCGGGTCTTTTAGTCCGGCACGGTTTCTTTGGATGGCCTTTGCAACCTTTGCAACTGCGTCATCTTGCCCTATTACATTAGACTTTATAAGGCTAGGTAATTCGGCTAATTTATTACTTTCTGTTTGTGCTATTCTGTTAACGGGAATACCGCTCATCATAGAAACCACATCAGCAACATTATCCTCGCTAACGATTTCTTTATGAAGCTTACTGTCTTCTTCCCATTTCTCTTGGGCGGTTACCAAGTCTTTTTCAAGACGTTTTTCATCATCGCGTAATTTGGCAGCTTCTTCGTATTTCTGCTTTTTAACTACACTGTTCTTCAGTTCACGAACATCTTCTAGTTGTTTTTCAAGTTCTAGAATCTGTTTGGGAACATCCATATTTACAATATGAACACGAGAACCGGCCTCATCTAAGGCATCAATAGCTTTGTCCGGTAAGAAACGGTCCGTCATGTAACGGTTCGTTAACTTAACACATGCAATAATTGCCTCATCTGTATAGGTCACATTGTGGTGGTCTTCGTATTTTCCTTTAATGTTGTGAAGAATCTCAATAGTCTCATCAACTGTTGTAGGTTCTACAATAACCTTCTGGAAACGTCTTTCTAAAGCACCGTCTTTTTCAATATACTGACGGTACTCATCTAGAGTTGTTGCACCAATACATTGAATCTCACCTCTTGCCAAGGCAGGTTTGAACATATTTGAAGCATCCAAGCTACCTGTTGCGCCACCGGCACCAACAATGGTATGGATTTCATCAATAAAAAGAATAACGTCATCATTCTTCTCAAGTTCGTTCATTACCGCTTTCATACGTTCTTCAAACTGACCACGATATTTTGTACCAGCAACTAAAGAAGCTAAGTCTAGCGTTACCACCCTTTTGTTATATAGGATACGAGAAACCTTTTTGTTTATGATACGTAGTGCCAGACCTTCGGCTATGGCACTTTTACCAACACCAGGTTCACCTATTAATAACGGATTGTTCTTCTTTCTTCTACTTAAAATTTGAGATACACGCTCAATCTCCTTTTCTCTACCAACTACAGGGTCTAGTTTGTTCTCCTCGGCCATAAGCGTCAGATCACGACCAAAGTTGTCAAGTACCGGAGTTTTTGATTTTTTATTGCCTTTTTGCCCCGCAGCAGTACCAAAGCTACCTTCTTTACCCTCGGTATCGTCGTTATCACTTGGGAAAGATTCGGAAGTTGGTGCGTCTACAATATCATCATCGCTTGTGATCATAAATTTAAATTGTTCCTTAACTCCATCATAATCTACTTTCAGTTTATGAAGTAGTTTCGTAGTAGGGTCATTTTCGTTTCTCAAAATACATAATAGTAAATGTGCGGTATTGATCGATGAACTTTGGAAAAGCTTGGCTTCTAAAAATGTTGTTTTTAGAGCGCGCTCTGCCTGTCTCGTCAAATGCAGGTTCTTTTTATCTTTTTGCAAAGTGTTCGGGTTTGGGTTGGAAGGGCTAAGAATCTCGACCTTTCTTCTAAGATGATCTAAATCGACCTCCATAGCGTCAAGAATACTAATTGCTTTGCCGTTACCATCTCGTAAAAGCCCCAACATTAGATGCTCGGTACCAATGAAATCATGGCCTAACCGTAGCGCCTCTTCTTTACTATAAGCAATTACGTCTTTTACTCTCGGTGAAAAATTATCATCCATAAATTTATCCTTTCATCTATAAAATTAGTAAAACTATACCAATCTAACGCAAATAGTGTACCTAATATTAGATAAAGTTGGCCTAAATAATGAAAAAGGAATAGGGTTAAAAGGCAACTGGCAATTGAAGCGGTATCTTTTAGTATTGAAAAAGTGTTGATAAATTGTTTAATAAAGAAGTGTGTATGTGCTATAAAGGCTATCATTTTGCGTATATTGGCATGTTTTTTAACTAAAATAATTCTAGGATTTAAAAATGGCAGAAGGAGAAAAATTGATTCCGATTAATATCGAAGAGGAAATGAAATCTGCTTACATCGACTATTCGATGTCAGTCATTGTGTCACGTGCTTTACCTGATGTCAGGGACGGTTTAAAACCGGTTCACAGAAGAGTACTGTATGGTATGTATGAGCTAGGGGTTCGTTCCACCAGCTCTCATAAGAAATCTGCGCGTATTGTTGGTGAGGTTCTAGGTAAGTACCACCCTCATGGTGATACGTCCGTATATGATTCTATGGTACGTATGGCGCAAGAGTGGAGTTTGCGATACATGCTGGTAGATGGGCAAGGTAACTTCGGGTCTGTTGACGGCGATAGCCCAGCGGCTATGCGTTATACCGAGGCCAGAATGCGAAAGATTGCTGATGACATGTTGGCGGATATAGATAAGGACACTGTGGATCATCAATTAAACTTTGATGATTCCTTGCAAGAACCAACGGTTCTTCCTACTCGTGTTCCTAATTTGTTGGTAAACGGCGCTTCGGGTATTGCAGTAGGTATGGCAACGAATATGCCACCACATAACTTAACAGAAGTTGTTAACGGTACTATTGCCTACATTGAAAACAATGATATTGAGATCGATGAGATCATGACTCATATTAAGGCTCCAGATTTTCCTACTGGAGGTACCATTTACGGCTATGACGGCGTCAAAGAAGCTTTTCATACCGGAAGAGGTAGAGTGAAAATAAGAGCAAAGGCTGTTATTGAAGAGGTTCAAGGTAGGGAGTGTATTATTGTTACAGAGATACCTTACCAAGTGAATAAGGCAGACATGATCAAGAAAACTGCCGATCTTGTTAATGAGAAGAAAATAGAAGGTATATCTACTATTCGCGATGAATCGGATAGAAATGGTATGCGCATCGTTTATATTTTGAAACGAGATGCTATTCCTAATATCGTTCTTAATACCTTATATAAGTATACAGCATTACAAAACTCTTTTAGTGTTAATAACATTGCGTTGGTTAATGGCCGTCCTAGGTTATTGAACGTAAAAGAGATGATCCACTATTTTGTGGAGCATCGTCATGAGGTTGTTGTTAGACGAACAGAGTTTGAACTTAAGAAAGCAGAAGCTCGCGCACATATTTTAGAAGGTTTAATTATTGCATCTGATAACATAGATGAGGTAATTGCTATCATTAGAGCATCTTCTAATGCAGATGAAGCTCGTGAGAACTTAATGGAGCGTTTTAAGCTTACAGAGATTCAAGCGAAAGCCATAGTAGAAATGAGGCTCCGTCAGTTAACTGGTCTGGAGCAAGATAAACTACGTGCAGAATATGATGAAATTCTTTTAACTATTGCAGACCTTAAGGATATCTTGGCTAGAAAAGAGCGAAGAATGGATATCATTAAGGAAGAACTGGAGGAAATCAGAGAGAAATATGGTGATGAGCGCCGTTCTGAAATTAACTATGCTGGAGGAGATTTAAGTATTGAAGATATGATTCCGGATGAGCAAGTGGTTATTACCATTTCGCATGCGGGATATATCAAAAGAACACCGGTTTCAGAATATAAAACCCAAAATAGAGGAGGTGTAGGTCAAAAAGCATCGTCCACTAGAAATGAAGATTTCTTAGAATATCTTTTTGTGGGAACCAACCACCAGTATATGTTGTTCTTTACTCAAAAAGGAAAATGTTTCTGGATGCGTGTCTATGAAATACCGGAAGGAAGTAGAACTTCTAAAGGTAGGGCTATCCAAAACCTTATAAATATTGAACAGGATGATAACGTTAAGGCGTTTATATGTACTCAGGATCTTAAGGATGAGGAATACGTAAACAGTCATTATGTAATCATGGCCACCAAAAAAGGTGTAGTTAAAAAAACAAGTCTGGAGCAATATTCTCGTCCAAGACAGAACGGTATCAACGCTATAGGTGTTCGTGAAGGTGATGAATTGCTAGAAGCAAAACTTACTACGGGTGCAAGTCAGATATTCTTAGGACTAAAATCTGGTAAAGCCATACGTTTTGAAGAAAGTAAGACCAGACCAATGGGTAGAAATGCTTCCGGTGTACGTGGTATCACTTTAGCAAGTGATGATGATGAGGTAATAGGTATGGTGTCCGTACATGATATGGAAGAAAATCTTCTTGTTGTTTCTGAAAATGGGTATGGTAAACGATCTAATATCGATGATTACCGCATTACTAATAGAGGAGGAAAGGGAGTTAAAACTATTTCTATAACTGAAAAAACAGGAGGACTTGTTGCCTTAAAGAATGTTTCTGATTCAGATGATTTAATGATAATCAATAAGTCTGGTATTGCAATTCGTATGAGTGTAGAAGATCTTCGTGTTATGGGAAGAGCTACACAAGGGGTGCGTCTTATCAATTTGAAAGGGAATGACTCCATTGCTGCAGTAGCTAAGGTTATGAAAGATGAAGACGAGTTAGATGATGCCGATGTCCTAGATATAGACGTGAAGGCAGAAGAAGATGGCACGGCTCTTGATAATGAAGCTCTAGAAGGAACAGAAGAAGAATAAATTTGAACCATAATTATAACGCTAATATTTAATTAATTTGAAAATGAAACGTAGATTTTTAATAGTTGCGAGCCTTTGCTTTTGCATGGTAGGATTCGCACAGAAGAACGAGATAAAAGCAGCCGAGAAGGCTATGAAAGCTGGAGATGCAGCATCGGCAAGCAGTGCACTAGAGGCAGTTTCAGGTTCTATTTCAGGAGCTGACCCAAAATTACAGGCACAATATTACTTTGTAAGTGGTAAGGCGTATGCAGATTTGGCAAAAAAAGGTGATGGAACAGCTTTCAAAAAAGCAGCTGATGCTTTTCAAAAAGTAATTTCAGTTGAAGAAGCAAGTGGAAAGAAGAAGTATACCGCTGAAACGCAACAGCACATGTCTGCTTTGAGTGCCGATTTGGTAAACTCTGCTGTAGAGGACAACGGAAACAAAAAATTCAAAGAAGCTGCTGAAAAGTTGTATACTAGCTATAAAATTAGCCCAAAGGATACATCTTATCTTTACTATGCTGCGAGTAGTGCAGTAAATGGTGGTCATTACGAAGAAGCATTGACATACTACAACGAACTTCAGGAAATTGGATATGATGGTAGTGGTGTTGTTTACAAGGCTACGAACGTAGAAACCGGTCAAGAAGAAGAGATGGACAAAACTCAAAGAGATTTGATGGTAAAGTCCGGGACTTACAAAGATCCTAAAGATGAGAAATCTCCTTCTAAAACAGCTGAAATCGTAAAAAACACAGCTTTGATCTATACTCAATTAGGTCAAGATGATAAAGCTTTAGAAGCTTATAAGGCAGCAAGAGCTAACGATCCAAACGATGTTAATTTAATCTTGAACGAAGCCAATTTGTATTACAAAATGGGCGATAAGGAAAAATTCAAGGAGTTAATGGCCGAGGCAGCATCTGTTGCGCCGGATAATCCAGATTTACATTATAATATCGGTGTAATCAATATGGAGCAAGGTAACTTGGAAGAAGCCAGAGCTTCATACAAAAAAGCTTTGGAAATCAATCCTGGGTACACTAACGCACAATTAAACCTTTCTACAACTTACGTAAACGAAGGTAACGGTCTTATTGACGAGATGAACTCTTTGGGTAACTCTAAGAAAGACATTGCTCGTTACGATGAGTTAAAAGAAAAGAAAGATGGCCTTTTCAAAGAAGGGGCAACTGTATTGGAGGATGCATTAAAATTGAATCCTGATAATCAAGGTATCTTAACTCAATTAAAGAATATCTATGGCGCAATGGGCGACAATGATAATTTCATGAGAGTTAAAAAGTTGTTAGGCGAATAATAAGCCAATAACATTAATATATAAAAATCCCCTAGGAATTTCCTAGGGGATTTTTTATTTGCTTTAATTTCGAAAAATAGAATTAGGCAATTTGTTTAATGACCCTAAGTTTATGGGTATAACTGCCGGTTTCGTTATTAAAAATTCCGGTATGATCAATTCGATCAATGCGAACCTTTCCATCTACATGAATAATGTAATTATTTTCCATGATAATACCAACATGGTATATTTCACCCTCATTATTGTCAAAAAAAGCTAAGTCTCCTGCTTCTGTTTCCTCAATAAAACTTAAAGCATGACCTTGCGTAGACTGTTCAGCTGCTTTTCTTAATAAACGATAGCCGTTGATTTTATAGACCATTTGGGTGAAGCCTGCAGCATCAATACCAAAAGGGGTCTTGCCTCCCCATAAGTAGGGGGCGTTTAGATATAGCAATGCGGTCTGTATAAGTTGTGTCTTGTCTTTTTTGTGACCATTACATTTACCATCAAAAGAATGTGAAAGTACGTCACAGTTACTTGTGGACGACCCTAATATTACGGGTAAGAGCACGGAATTTTCCGTTTCAACAAAAGAGATAAGATCGGAAGTGTACCCTACTTTGTCCGAAGATTCTATATCATTATAGGTTTCCTCTGATATAAGAATCATCTGGTGGTTGTTTACCCACCCTTCAAATTTATCAAAAGCAACGCGAATTCGGCTCCAGGCCTTTCTGCGTTCCAAGACTTTAAAGTGTTCGCCGTATACCAATTGTGAAACCATTTCTGATGTTTCATCGGCATATACACGAACGGATACTATACTCAGAGGACAAATTCCGTATTGCATAAGTTTGGTTGAGTGAAGGTCCTGTTATCGTTCTACGATTATTGCAGAAGCGCCACCTCCGCCATTACATATCGCGGCAGCCCCTATTTTTGCATTGTTTTGTTCCAAAACGTTGAGCAGGGTAATAAGTATACGAGCTCCTGAGCACCCTAGAGGATGTCCTAGAGAAACAGCGCCACCATGCACATTTACATTGGTGTCCGTAAGGCCCAACAATTTCATATTGGCTAGACCTACGACTGAAAAAGCCTCGTTAAATTCAAAAAAGTCTATATCTTCTAATGAAATACCTGCTTTGGCAATTGCTTTTGGAAGTGCTTTTGCTGGTGCGGTTGTAAACCATTTAGGCTCTTGAGCTGCATCTGCATATCCTTTGATAGTAGCAATTGGTTCAAGTCCAAGTTTCTTTGCCTTTTCTTCACTCATTAATACTAGTGCTGCAGCCCCGTCATTAATGGTGGAGGCATTTGCAGCGGTTACGGTACCATCTTTTGTGAACGCTGCACGTAATGCAGGAATTTTTTCCATCCTTACGTTTTTAAATTCTTCATCCTCGGAAACGACTATGGGTTCTCCGCGACGTTGAGGCACTTCAACTGGTGAAACTTCGTTGGCGAATTTGCCATTTTTCCATGCATCTGCAGAACGATTGTAGGATTGCATAGCAAAATCATCTTGGTCTTCTCTGCTAAAATTATATTTTGCGGCACATGCATCTGCACATACACCCATGGCTTCTTGGTCATAAACATCAACCAGACCATCTTTTTGCATACCATCAACCAATGTGGCCGGTCCAAATTTTTGTCCGTTTCTCATATGAACATAATGAGGAATAAGACTCATATTTTCCATTCCTCCTGCAACCGCAATAGAAATATCACCCAAGGCTATAGCTTGAGCGGCTTGCATAACGGCCTTCATGCCAGAAGCACAAACTTTATTAATGGTAGTACATGGTACGCTATCCGGTATTCCAGCAAAAATTGCTGCTTGTCTAGCCGGAGCCTGTCCAGTTCCTGCTTGGACAACGTTGCCCATTAAGACCTCTTCAACTAAATTAGGATCAAGATTTATTTTGGCAAGTGCAGCCTTTATAGCTGCGGCTCCAAGTTTTGGTGCCGGAATTGTGGATAAGGCTCCCATAAAACTCCCTATGGGAGTCCTGGTGGCAGATACTATAACTACGTTTTTCATATTAAAACAAGAATTTCTCGTATCACAAAACTAAGAAATTAATAGGCAATTCATTTCGTTGTTTTCATAAAAGCCCTTCGGAAGTTTATAATTTTCTATTTTTGATGCAGATACCTGGCCCATGCGCAATTTTTTGGACAAAATTTTTAAAAACCAATCGCTTCTATATAAGTATTTTCTATACTTGGTTTCGGTGGTGTGTATTGTTTTTTTCTTTCCAAAAGGCGGAAAGTTCAAATATGAATTCCAAAAAGGAAAACCTTGGCAGTATGAGAATCTGTATGCTCCATTCGATTTTTCTATCCAGAAAAGCAGTGACGATATTTCTAAGGAAAGGGAAGAACTTCTCAATAACCAAATAGATTATTTTAGACTGGATACTTCTGTGCGAGATAAGGTTGCTCAAGAATACCAGGATAAATTCACTAACGTATTTACAGGAGAGAGATTTAGTTCTAGCGCCTTGGAGGCTCTAAAGTCTGCTGGAGAAGGTATTTTAAAACAATTATACAAAAATGGAGTTGTAGCAAAAATCAACAAACGCTATGAAAAAGAGCAATTATACATTGTAAAGGATAACCAAGCAGAAAGTGTTCCTATAAATAATCTTGTTCAGATTCAAAATCTGAGACCCATTATTCAAAAAATACTGCAACAGAAAGATTTGGTAATTTATGCTAGAGAATACCAAGATCTTTTTTTAGATATCGTCAAACCAAACATCACTTATGATAAAAGTCTCTCAGAGAAAGCCTTAAACGAAGCGCTTTCTGGGCTGTCTCATACACGTGGAACGGTAGATGAAGGAAAGCTTATTGTAGCAAAAGGAGAAGTTGTTGAAGCGGAAAATCTTAATATTCTCAACTCATTAAAAACGGAGTACGAGTCAGAACTATGGACGGACAATAATTATTATTTTATATTATTCGGTTATACCGTTTTGGTAGCATTGGTATTAATGATGCTCTTCCTTTTCCTTAAGAAATATAGAAAAGAAAATTTTGAAAACAATACCAAGGTCACCTTTATATTCTTTAATATACTTTTCATGGTTTTTGTCACGACCATGGTGGTTAAATATGACGAAGCATACGTATTTGTAGTGCCTATATGTATTCTGCCATTAGTTTTAAAAACATTTTTTGATGCCAGGTTAGGCCTTTTCGTCCATGTGCTTACGGTACTTATATTAGGCTTTGTTGTGCCCAATAGTTTTGAATATATTTTTCTGCAGATTATAGTGGGTATTGTTACCATACTAACGGTCTCGGAATTATATAAAAGAGCAAATCTTTTCATATCCATAGGTCAGATTACCTTAATTTATATCGTTGGTTATTTGGCCTTTCATATTATACATGAGGGCAACTTGGATAATATACAATGGTTTACTTTGGGACTGTTCCTATTGAACGGGATGATTACTCTTTTTGTACAGCCATTGATATATGTATACGAAAAAGTCTTTGGGCTTGTCTCCGATGTTTCTTTATTAGAACTAACGGATACCAATTCTAAGCTTCTAAAAGAGCTATCTAACAAAGCACCGGGAACCTTTCATCATTCATTACAAGTAGCAAACCTAGCGGAGGCAGCAGCTAATGAAATTAGCGCAAATGCCATGTTGGTTAGAGTAGGGGCCTTGTACCATGATATAGGTAAGATGAATCACCCTACTTATTTTACGGAGAATCAGATAACCAATGTAAACCCGCATGATGAACTGTCCCCAAAGGATAGTGGAAAAATAATTATAAATCATGTTATTGATGGTATAGAACTAGCTAGGAAAAACAAACTTCCAGATCGCGTGATAGATTTTATACGCTCTCATCATGGAACGACTTTGGTTTACTACTTCTATAAAAAGCAGCAAGAGTTGGAAGAAGGGGTAGAAGAGTCGGATTTTAGATATCCGGGACCAATTCCATTTTCTAAAGAAACGGCAATTCTTATGATGGCCGATTCGGTTGAGGCCGCATCAAAGAGTTTAAAAAACCCAACTTCTGGAATTATAGAAGAATTTGTAGATAAAATTATTGCAGGACAAATGAGCGCTGGTCAGTTTTTGAATGCGAATATTACGTTTAAAGAGATAGAAGCGATCAAAAAGATTTTTAAACAGAAATTGATAAATATTTATCATTTACGAGTGGAATATCCTGAATGATAAAGGAGTACGAAGCTTAAAATGCAGCTAATTTTATTTTTTTTGAAGTCCGATTTGAAATAGTATTGAACTTCTTGAAAAAAATGCAAAAAATAGTTGTGAACTTGAATACTAAAACATACATTTGCAACCGCAATTTTAACCACGGAAACGTGCTAAAATTAAGTTCTTTAAAGAGATTACTGGAGAGGTGCCTGAGTGGCCGAAAGGAACGGTTTGCTAAATCGTCGTAGGTGGAAACACTTACCCAGGGTTCGAATCCCTGTCTCTCCGCTTTTTTCTTTTTAAAATCTATTATAGATAACCAAATCGGGGTGTAGCGTAGCCCGGTTATCGCGCCTCGTTTGGGACGAGGAGGTCGCAGGTTCGAATCCTGCCACCCCGACTAAGTATGGTGGCATAGCTCAGCTGGATAGAGCACCTGCCTTCTAAGCAGGCGGTCGAAGGTTCGAATCCTTCTGCCATCAC
>ENA-ORXM01001731-ORXM01001731.1-marine-metagenome-genome-assembly--contig:-NODE-1731-length-28789-cov-28.762782_pt1 | contig 28789 bp, 21 predicted proteins | sample MGYA00237867_ERZ511480 | MGnify/ENA primary metagenome ERZ511480 (study PRJEB26309, sample SAMN06266103) | marine metagenome | isolation source: Algal blade | place: United Kingdom:Sidmouth, United... | reverse complement strand
TCATTGTGTCACCTAATTGTTTATGAGGTGTATATTAACACCTCTAAGTAGGTGGCCAAATTAACTATGCCACTTCAAAGCAGCATAATAAAACAGTGCGAGCTAAAAAGCTGCATTTAAAAAATTGCATTTTAAAAACTGCATTTTAAAAACTGCATTTTAAAAACTGCATTTTACAAACTGTATTTTACAAAATAGGTTATTGCTACCAACCTATTTTTCTTCATCAAGAATAACGACTCTGTAAATGGTGATCATCTTGGTAGGAACTGTCGGGTAACCTAGTTCTTTACTATAACCAACTTCAATTTGTGAAATTTTTTCGATAATTTCAATCCCAGATATTACTTCACCAAATACGGCATAACCCCATGATACGCCGGGGTCTAAATTGCTGTTATCGTTTATATTAATAAAAAATTGGCTTGTTGCTGAATGCGCGTCACTGAGCTGTTTTGCCATAGATAAGGTGCCAAATTTATTTTTTAAACCATTGCCTGACTCATTAAAAATAGGCTTGTCTGGCTCTATTTCTCTGTAGTTTGTCATAAAACCACCTGCTTGTATTAGATAACCTTCTTCTACTCTGTGCACTAGGGTTTTATCGTATTGACCACGTGCTACATAGCCTAAAAAATTATCGACGGTAATTTTAGCTCGGTAGCGATCTAGTTGAATAATTATATTGCCCATTGAGGTTTCAATACGTACTTTAGGCGATGAGTTGTTCGGCTGAATATATTGGCCTTTTATATTAACAGCAAGCACTTGTATTGATAATAATAAAGTAATAAACAGTAATGAGATTTTAGCCATACTAACCCTTTTTTATTGGTGAGGAGAAACTTTCATCTCAGCTTATTAGTTTCAAAGCACTTATGTTATTTAGAATATTGTCAGTAAAATTTAACAGTGCTGAGTTAACAATTAAAATGCAAAGTATATGAGCTGAGATCACAGACGTTATTTTTAATTTACAGTAGAATACAGTAATTATTAATTTGCTAAAATGGTTACTTATCTACATTTATTACAAATAAACGAATTAAGGTAGCACACGATAAAAGCTGTTTATTTTAAAGCGTATTACCTTTTGAATATAGATAAAAATTATAAGAGAATTTGAATGACTTACTTGTTTATGTTTGATCTTATTGGTTGTGGTGTTTTTGCGATATCGGGCGCCATTATTGCCTATCAACAAAAAATGGACGGCATTGGCGTGGTGGTATTGGCAGCGGTTACTGCTATTGGCGGCGGAACCATCAGAGATCTTTTATTAGATGTTCCTGTTTTTTGGTTGCATCAAACAAGCTATATGTACGCTATTATTATTTCAAGCTTGATAACCATTGTATGTATTAATAGCTCAAAAAAGTTACCTGCTAAAGCATTAGAATTTGCTGATGCATTAGGGCTGGCATTGTTTGTTGTTATGGGCACCGCAAAAGCTTTAAGTACAGGTGTGCCAGCATTAACGGCTATTATTATGGGCACCATTACCGGCTGTTTTGGCGGTATGATCCGAGATGTTTTAGCTAATGAAATACCGTTAATATTTAGGCAAGAGCTTTACGCTACTTGCGCCATTACCGGTGGTTTAACGTATGTACTTTTATTGCCTTATTTTTCAGTAATAATAAGTGCTTCTGCTGCTTTTAGTATTATTTTATTGATGAGATTGATGGCAATTAAATGGAAATTAACAATTCACGTATTTAAAGATAAAAAATAGTCTCTATGAAAATTATTGTGTAAGGCTCGTATATGGTAAAGTTAAAGTCTGACATAACGGGTTTATCAAGACCAAAATCTACAACCAGCCCGAGAAGTATGGCATGCAAATATTAGAAAAAGATTATCAAATAAACAGTGTTCGTAAAGCGATTGAAGCAGGGGTTAACTCTATTATTGCTTTACCAACGGGCGGCGGTAAAAGTATTTGTATACTTAAGCTATGCCAAGCAATGCCGGATAAAAAGATTGTTGTTAGCCTTCGTAACGCTGCTTTAGTTCCACAGTTATTACAAACGCTTACCGTTAACGGGCTTTCTGTTAGTGTAGTTAAATCAGGCTATAAATTTATTGCTGGTGGTGATGTCACTCTAATCATGGAGCAATCTTTTACCCGAAGAAAGCATCTGATCACTTCATGCGATGTTTTGTTACGTGACGAGTATCATGTAGGTTGCATGGGCGGTGTTTATATAGATATGCGTGAAGAGTTATCGCCTGATTTAATTATAGGATTAACGGCAACTCCCATTGATCGCTTAGGTGTATATATAGATCCTTCAATGCAATTAATTGAAGAAACGACTACAAAGCTTTTGATTGAGTCGGGCGAATTAGCCAAACCTGTTTATAAAGTGCCCAGCTTATCGCAAGAAATAGATTATAGCGCCGTTAAAATGTATCGAGGTGATTATAGCGTTTCTGGTTTAGATCTTATTTTATTAGAACATTGTGCATTAGTTGCTCAACAAACTTTAGATGACGCACTTTCTCAAGGTCGTAAGGTAATGCTGTTTGCTAACTCAATTAATCATGTTGAAGCGCTATCTGATGCTTTTCATCTATTGGGTGTAAAGCATGAGCGTGTACATTCAAAGCGTTCGGTTGATCATAACAACGAGAGTATACGTCGTTATAAATCAAATGAAGTTAGACTTATAATTAATATGTCGATGCTTACCATTGGTTTTGACGACCCTGAAACCGATTGTGTTGTATTAGCTAGACCCACTAAAATTTTAAGATTATACCTACAAATTATAGGTCGTTGTTTACGTGCCTCTAAAGGTAAAAAAGACGCGTTAATTCTTGATTTAGCGCAATGTATTTCTACCCATGGTTTTGCTGAAGATTACCGCGATTTTACTCGTAAAACTGCTAAATCTGCGGCAATAATGTCTGAACGTTTGAGCGTAACTAACATTAAACAATTTGTTGATGGTGAGTTTAGTTATAGCGACTCAATTGAGCGAAAAATTGTAAAAAGAAAAGCACCACGTAAAAAGGCTCGCCCCAAACCTGCGGTCAGTAAATCGCTTATTAAAAAAACCGCTAGCAAAAGAGCTGATTCGTTAATTAGACTTAGCCCAAAAATGGAAAAATTAGTTAGTACCATTGAGCTAGTTAATACGGTGTACGAACAACAAGGTGAAGATCATAAAATGCTTGAACAAGATAACATCGTAAAGCTTGTAGCATTAGTTGGTTTTGCTTATACCGATACCTTAGCAGAAAAATGTATTAAATTAGTTGAAGAACTCCATGCTCAAAATAATTCAATTAAAGGCTTATTAACTCGCGTCAGTAATTTAATTACTGCGCTCGCAAAACAAGAGTTAATGGCTTCGTTTTAAACGTTTACGTTTAGTAGTTAAGTTTTTGTTTTTATCGATTAAACGTTTGTTTTTAATGATTAGGTATGTACCGAAATAATTAAGTGGCTATCTAACATATAGGGCCATTTAAAATAAGCCAATAGTTATCTAGTCGCAAAACTTAAATTGACTTTGAAAGATAATACCTAAAGTTTATACCTAATATAAACGCTCAAAGTTAAGACCTCAACGACAACGTTACCAATACAATAGCGTGATCGGTGCTTTCTCCATCACGATCAAAAATTGGATTAATTAGATGGCGATCATAGGTCTGATAATCACTTACCTTATAAAGACTATCGTGATAGCTGGCATCAAATTCACACGACAATAAAATATAATCAAGCACCGAGCTACTCGCGCCAAAGTAGTGAGTTGGTTTACGTTTTGTAAGTTTTGGCTTTAAAGGTGTTGATTCTTGAAATGTTGTTAAGAGTGATGAATTAACGGGGTGCTTAAAATCAGCATTTAACGTTTCTCCTTTTTCACTTTTCCTCTCATTTTTATTTATACTTTCAGCTTTACTTTCGTCACCAACATCATAGCGGTTAGTTGCTTTGCCGTCATCCATATTGTAATTCACTGAAACATCAGTTATTTGATTACCTTGATTCTCATTAACTATTACTGCCTCAAATAAGTCCCATGAGTCTTGTAAGCAATATTTTTCTAGGTAGGCATCGCGGTCTATAGCGGAAACAAATCGAAGTGTATTTGTTAATAAATGATTTAAAACACCATCAGTTAGATCGTTATTAAAATCCCCCATTAATATCATTGGGTAGCGAGTGGTTTCGCGTCTTTTGATCATTTCAATCATTAACAAGGTCGCTTCACTGCCTCGTTGAATGGTTGATCCCCAACTCCCTGCAATATTGGCTTTTAAGTGTTCAATAATGGTTTGTTCGGGTGACCAATTGTTATTAAGCTCGTTTATTTCAAGCATTGAGCGCTTAGATTTAAAGTGTACGACATAACAATCGCATTGACCTAAGTGAGGAACATTTATTGTTGCCCTAAGAATATTTCGGCTAAAAGAAAAATCGTCTAATAAACCTAAATTTGTAGCTAGTTCTACATCTGGGGTTACCGTTGCCAACTCTACAATTGGGTAACGTGAAGCGATGGCAACAACAGGGTGTTTATAAATAAATTCGTCAATAATAGTTGGTTTATCAATTACTTCAAAATATAGGTAACCTTGTGCGGCAACAAGATCCTTTAAAGCATTTGGGCTAAACACTTCTTGAAAACCAATAATATCAGGTTGATACTCCTGTAAGTAAGTTGAGATCCAATGTTGTTTTTTTGCCCACTGTTCTGCACTGTAAATACGCTCAAACTCATAATATGCGTTGGGCGGTTCAAGGTAATTAAATAAGTTAAAAGTGGCAATTTTTAGTTGAGTATTATTAATGGGGGCAGACACAGTAATATTTTGATCCTGCTATTAATGAAAGAGAGTAAAGATTGTTATTTTTCTGTAATGATAACACTCCAGTTTCACTAAGAATAATAATAACTAAATTGTTTAAAATTATTAGGAATAACTAGCCTTTTAAAACATTTAATTGAATAGTCGACTATTCAATACTTTGCTTTATACTGCCGCATTTATAAATAAGTTTTTATTTAGCGGAGTATTTTATGCACGATCTGTATTACAAAGGCCGAATTCACACCAGACTTAATCATGTAAAAACCGGCTATAATACTAAACGCACGGTTAAATTAGGCACCGAAAAAAATCCTTTAACACTTACTGTTACTAGCGATGTACGAAAGTGTGAGTTAGAAAAGCTACTCGCTGACAACGAACTTACTGCAAAAATTACGGTAGATAATACAAAAGCTGAAAATATTGACGAACTAAATGCAGTACTAAATAAACCTAAAACAACAACTTTTGATAAAACACCTAACCGAAACGATCCTTGTGTGTGCGGTAGCGGTAAAAAATATAAAAAGTGTTGTGGAGCCTAAAATAAATAGGCTGTAAATAATTCTTATTTTAAATTCTATAAAATCATTACCCCCATCACCTAAATCAAAAAGAGTTAATACCGAATGAAACCTTATAGTAACTTAGCTGAATTAATTGAAATATTAGAAACTGAAATAAAAGAACTTTCAAATGATGTGGCTATGTTAAAGCAAGAACCCCATAGCCTTAACGAACAAATTATTTATAAATATATCGATACGGGCAGTACCGGTAAAACTAAAGATTTTGTAAGGGCGTTAGGAGTTAAATCTGATCGTGGTTCATTTTTTTCATCAGGTGATGTGAGTAAATTAATAAAAAATGGTGCTGACGATATTGCTCCAGAATTATTAGCTATTGCACGTAAAGTTGTACAAATGAAAAAAACCGGTGGTTCAAATCGTTAATTTATTTTATTTGACATACCTTTACTGCTCAAGTTACGCTTCATTGCAATAGCTTGAAGTTTACAGGTGTGTACTCAATACTATTGATTAATAAAGCATTAATAGGATTAATAATAAATGTTTGATATTGATTTTAACTTAATTATTTACCACTTTATTCAGTTAGGCATCGCCTTTTTATTATCATTACCAATAGCACTAAACCGAGAACTAAAAGACGATGGTGCAGGCTTAAGAACTTTTCCATTAGTCACAATTGCTTCATGCGCATTTATGTTGGTTGGTATTAATATATATCAAGACGCCGATGCTGAATCGCGTGTTATGTATGGCATTATAACTGGTATGGGGTTTATCGGTGGAGGGGCTATTTTTAAGAATAAAGATGGGGTAAAAGGTACCGCAACAGCAGCAGGTTTGTGGAATACAGGCGCTATTGGTATTTCAGTGGCTTATAGTCGATACGAAATTGCTATTGTTTTATCTGTAATTAGTTTTATTATATTTCAATTTTCTGCGGTGTTTAAACAAGTTAAAAAGCAAGTAAAGGAAGGAGAATAATTGCGTAGTGTTAACGAATGAACTGACACCAAGCTAGTATCAGCTTTTACTTCAAAAATTTTTATTTCAATTTGAGATCATTAATAGCTCTAATTTTATTTGCGCTTGCTTAGGTTTGGCAATATCAATGGGCTCAATCATCTCACATTCATCTCTTATCATTTCAGTAATTAAACTTGGGTATAACCGACAATCCTCCGGTCGATTTAGGTAAATACTGCATGTATATTTATTTGCCAAAAACGGACTTTTTTTAGGTTCTATTTCAAGAAAAGGACACTGCTTTAACCTATTACCCGATGCAGGATCAAACCAAAGATCGTAACCTTTCACAAATTTAAAAATATTAGGTTGAAAAATTTCCCAAAGATCGACTTCTTCTTTCGTAGCAGACAAGTCCTCTGCGCCATATTTAATACAGCATTTGCCGCACTGATTACAATCTTTCATGGATTAGTTCTTCATCACTTTTAAAGAATTCATTAAAATATATACCCGTTGTCATTCAAAATGCCCACTAAAACCTGTATTTTGAATAATAACGGGTATAGTCCAAGTTTCCTAACAAAGCGGTTATTAACCTTTTTAAATAATAAAATACGTTTTAGGGGCATAAATTTTATTAAACGATACCTAACAAATTGTATCACCAATGTTTAGCGGTGTTTAAAAAGCTTTAGCTAAATCACCTCAGCTAACCTATACCCTTTATCATTCAAAGTGCAGGTTTCAGTGGGAACTAAAAACAATTTAGGCGAGGCATTAAGTTTATGTCATGGTTATTCTCGGTAACTGCTCCTGCGTTACCCTAATGTTCTACATCCCTGTAGAAACCTGACTACACTTAATAACGACGCATAAATTGTTTTTAGACCCATCGAAGAAGCGCTTGAGCAAAATCACTTCATCGTTAATACTTTTTATAAGGGAACAACCATTACAATAAAGTATTGCCTTGAATTGATATCGCTCACGCGCTCTGAAACGAGCATTTTGATTGGTAACGGGTATAATAACAATTAATTTATCATTCACTAAAAATAATTAGGTACTATAATGCAAAATAATTTAGCGTTTGTATTTCCAGGCCAAGGTTCCCAAGCAGTTACAATGCTTGCTGACTTTGCCAATGAAACTATTGTACAAAAAACTTTTAAAGAAGCCTCTGAGGCTTTAGGTTACGATGTTTGGCAACTCATTTCAGAAGGTCCGACAGAAAAACTAAACCAAACTAACTACACGCAACCTGCATTATTGACGGCAAGTGTCGCATTATGGCGTTTATGGTTATCTAAATCAGACATTAAGCCAGCTACGCTAGCGGGTCATAGCTTAGGTGAGTATTCTGCCTTAGTGTGTGCTGATGTTTTAACGTTAAGTGAAGCAGTTAAATTAGTACAAAAGCGTGGCGAATTAATGCAAGCCTCGGTTCCTGATGGTATAGGAGCTATGGCAGCAATTATTGGCTTAGATGACAACACCATTATTGCTGTTTGTACACAAGCTCAAGAAGAAGATGTGGTATCTGCTGTTAATTTTAACTCGCCAGGTCAGGTGGTTATTGCTGGTCATAAATCAGCTGTAGAACGTGCTAGTTTATTGTGTAAAGAAGCCGGTGCTAAAAGAGTATTACCACTTCCTGTTAGTGTCCCATCACATTGTGCCTTAATGAAAAACGCTGCCGAAGAGTTAGCTAAAGAGCTCGATAAATTAACATTTAACACACCAAACATTCCGGTAATAAATAACGTTGATGTGAGCATTGAAACCACTCAAAAAAACATCAAAGACGCACTCGTTAGGCAGTTATATTCACCCGTACGCTGGACTGAAACCGTTGAGTTATTGGCTGAAAATGGGTGTGAACACGTATTAGAAGTTGGGCCAGGTAAAGTATTGCAAGGTTTGTTAAAAAGAATAAATAAATCAATTTCATGTCAATCAGTTAATGATACCTCATCGTTAACTCAAGCATTAGTATTAATTAAGTAGGTTTAAATATGTTTTCATTAGAAGGTAAAGTTGTTTTAGTTACTGGCGCTAGTCGCGGTATTGGTAAAGCTATTGCCAGTCAACTCAAGAGTTTGGGTGCAACTGTTGTTGGTACAGCAACGTCAGAAAGTGGCGCTAACAAAATAAGTGAATATTTGGGTGAAGGTAACGGTTTAGTATTAAACGTAACAGATAATGATTCAATCGCTGCTTTATTTGACACCATAAAAGAAAAGTATGTGGCAATAGATGTCTTAGTAAATAATGCCGGTATTACTAAAGACAATTTGTTTATGCGCATGAAAGATGAAGAGTGGCAAGATATCATGGATACTAATCTCTCATCTGTATTCAAACTAAGCAAAGCTGCCATTAGACCGATGATGAAAAAACGTAACGGCAGGATCATAAATATAGGTTCTGTAGTGGGGAGTATGGGCAATGCAGGTCAGGTTAATTATGCAACGGCTAAAGCAGGTTTATTGGGTTTTACTAAGTCGCTAGCGCGAGAAGTTGCGTCACGCGGTATTACTGTAAATACGGTTGCTCCAGGTTTTATTGACACTGACATGACGCAAACATTAACAGATGAGCAAAAAGAAGGTATATTCTCTCAAGTACCTGCAAACCGTTTAGGTAAACCAGAAGAAATAGCGAACGCTGTTGCTTTTTTAGCATCAGACGGCGCTGCGTACATTACGGGTGAAACATTGCACGTTAATGGTGGTATGTACATGTTATAGTTGATCTTATAAATTATAGGATTTATTATGTTTAATTAATGCCGACAGGTTTGACCAGTAATAAAAATAAAATTAGTTACTTGCAAGCTAAGCTTTTGGCGAATACACTACATGCAATTTGAAAAATAGCATTTTCTAGTAAAGGAAAAAAAATGAGTACTATCGAAGAACGCGTAAAAAAAATTACTATTGAGCAGTTAGGTGTAAGTGAAGCAGAAGTTAAAACTGAATCTTCATTTGTTGATGATTTAGGTGCCGATTCATTAGACACAGTAGAATTAGTTATGGCGTTAGAAGAAGAATTTGATACTGAAATTCCTGACGAAGAAGCTGAAAAAATTACTACAGTTCAAGCAGCTATTGATTACGTAACCGCTAATCAGTAATTGCTATATTTAAGGCGGTTACTAACCGCCTTAGTATTTTCTACATATTATTATTCGTAACCCTATTGAACTTTACATAAATAATTAAGTACGAATAAATCCTTTCAAATATTCTTTATCTCTCGGAGGCAACTCATCCTATGCGGCGTGTTGTAGTTACCGGTCTAGGTATGTTAAGCCCTTTGGGTAACAATCCTGAAACAACTTGGCAAAATTTACTACTTGGTAAAAGTGGTATTAGTGATATTCAGCATTTCGATACAACTGAATACCCCACAAAATTTGCAGGTTTAATCAAAGATTTTAATGCTGAAGACTATATGGCTCGTAAAGAAGCCAAAAAAATGGATCTTTTTATCCAATATGGCGTGGCAGCTGGAGTACAAGCTCTAAAAGACTCAGGCCTAAAAGTTACTGACGAAAATTCAGAGCGTATAGGTGTTGCAGTTGGTGCTGGTATTGGTGGCTTAGGACTTATTGAAGAAAATTTTGAGAAAATGCTTAAAACAAGCCCTCGAAAGCTTTCTCCATTCTTCGTTCCTTCTACTATTATTAACATGATTGCAGGGCATTTATCTATCATGCATGGTTTAAAAGGTCCTAACATTTCTATTGTTACGGCTTGTACCAGTGGTGTTCATAATATTGGTCACGCAGCAAGAATGATAGCTTATGGCGATGCAGATGCTATGCTTGCCGGTGGTGCTGAAAAAGCCTCAACCCAAATGGGAATGGGTGGATTTGGAGCAGCAAGAGCATTATCAACCCGAAACAACGATCCACAAGCTGCCTCAAGGCCTTGGGATAAAGACCGAGATGGTTTTGTTTTAGGAGATGGCGCAGGTGTTATTATGATTGAGGAATATGAACAAGCTAAGGCACGTGGAGCAGATATTTATGCTGAACTAGTTGGCTTTGGAATGAGCGGCGACGCTTATCATATGACATCGCCTCCTCCTGATGGAGCTGGCGCTGCTAGAGCTATGGCAAATGCAATTAATGATGCAAAAGTTGATGTACAAGATATTGGTTACATCAATGCTCATGGTACATCAACACCAGCAGGTGATATTGCTGAGACAAATGCAGTTAAAGCAATTTATGGTCAACATACTAATAAAGTAATGATGGGCTCAACTAAATCAATGACGGGTCATTTATTAGGTGCTGCTGGAGCTGTTGAAGCGATATTTAGTATTCAAGCATTAGTAAACAATGCTGTTCCACCAACAATTAATTTAGATAACCCTGATGAAGGCTGTGATTTAGATTATATTGCCAATACGGCTAGAGATGTTTCTCTAAATTACGCATTGTGTAATTCATTTGGTTTTGGTGGTACAAACGGATCGTTAATTTTCAAAAAAATGTAAATATACTTAACATATTTAATACTTGAATCTTGAACATTAAACCTGAATAATCACTTAAAATTATTCAGGTTTTTTTATTTTTGTAAGTTAATTTAAATATCAGAATTGCACAGGAATTAGCTATTTATCAATTAAATTTATTTTTAATTGGTTATTATTTATTTTTGCATGGTTTTCAATCTAAAGTGACGTTAATTACAATGTATTTTCAATCAATAAATGGCAAAAAAACTTGTGAAATATCGTCAAACGATAGGGGGTTAGCCTATGGTGATGGGCTTTTTACAACAGCTAAAGTAATTAATGGAAAAATCGAGCTATTAAGTCAACATATTGACCGATTAGTTAATGGCTGCAAACGTATCAATATTTTAAATGTAGATTTTAATGCACTTGAAACTGAGTTAATCACTATAACTAAAACCTATGATTTAGCGGTGCTTAAAGTTATTGTAACGGCTGGTGAAGGAGGTCGAGGGTATTCAAGATCTAGTATTGGTCAACCTAATATTATCATTAAAATATCAGAGTTTCCGATTAAATATAATCAATGGCAAAGTAGAGGTATTACGCTTGCAGAAGCTAATACTAGTTTAGGCATTAATCCTTTGCTTGCTGGTTTAAAACACTTAAATAGACTTGAACAGGTACTGATAAGAGCGGAGTTAGATAAAACAACATTTGATGATTTGTTAGTTTTTGATATTGATGGTCATGTTATTGAAACAAGCTGTGCTAATGTGTTTTGGTTTAAAGATAACGAATTACTTACCCCAAAATTAACACGTAGTGGTGTAGCAGGCATTTTACGTGATCAAATTTTACAAAAATATCCAAAAACTAAAATAATTCAAGCTAAACATACTGACTTAGAAAATATTCAAGCTATGTTTATTACCAATTCAATTATGGGCATTGTTCCCGTGGCTTATTATTGCTTAACACCATTAAATGTAGAGCAGGTACACCAATTTAAACATCAATTAGCGAATATAACGTAATGTTAAAAAAACTATTTTTACTTACCGTTACTATTATTGCAATAACGCTTAGCGCTTTATATTTATATGTAAACGATAACGTTAATCAAAAAATTCCGATTATTTCACCCTTACTGATCACAATAGAGAAGGGTACAACCGTTAACTCTCTTTCTCAGGAGTTAGTCGAAAAAAAATGGCTTAAATCCAATTTTTGGTTAAAACTCTATGTTAAATTTAACCCTGAACTAGCTTCTTTAAAGCAAGGTTCATTCTTAATACCTCCCAATATCACCTATGTAGATTTATTAACACATATCGTAACAGGTGATGAACATCAATTTTCCATTACATTTATTGAAGGTAGTACACTGAAAGATTGGTTGGTCTTGCTTTCCAGTAATCAAAACTTAACTCACAACTTAGCAGACTTATCTATTAACAATCTTGCTAGAAAATTAGGAATAAATAGAAATAACCCTGAGGGTTTATTTTTTCCTGATACATATTTTTTTACAGTGGGAACAACCACATTTGATATTTTATTACGTGCGCATAAACGCTTGAATCAAGAGCTACAATTGTTATGGGATAATAGAGCGGCAAATCTTCCATATCAAACTCCTTATCAAGCTCTTATAATGGCCTCTATTATTGAAAAAGAAAGTGCAGTACAAAGTGAGCATGCAATTATCAGTTCTGTATTTGTTAATCGTCTAAATAGAAAAATGCGTTTACAAACCGATCCTACTGTTATTTATGGTTTAGGTGAGCGTTATAAAGGCGATATTAAACGTGTCCATTTACGCGAAAAAACCGCTTATAATACTTATCGAATTGACGGCTTACCTCCAACTCCTATAGCGATGCCAGGAAAGCTTGCACTTAAAGCTGCAATGAACCCTGAAACTACTGATTATTTATACTTTGTAAGTAATGGTTTTGGTCAACATGTGTTTTCAGAAACGTTAAAGGAACACAACAAGGCAGTTGCTCAATATTTATTAGCAATAAAAAATAAATGATCTTTCTAGCGAACATAAGCGAACATAAGCGAATACAAGTTATACCCGTTATCATTTAAAGTGCAGGTTTCAGTGGGAATTAAAAAAAATTAGGCACAGATTTCTTGTTTCAGGCGAAATCTAAGGACTACATCTATGTATGCAAAGCATTAATTTTATGTCATGGTTATCCTCGGTAACTTCTCCTGTGTTACCCTAATCTTCTACATCTATGGTGACTGATTAAACTTAATAACTTCGCTTAAATTGTTTTTAGGCTCATAGAAGAAGCGCTTGAGTGTTTGTTCCTTTGAAAATGACTTTGTCATTAATATCTTTATAACTGAACAACTATTACAGTAAAGTTTTGCCTTGAATTACTTACTATAAACATGGAAGCCCACGCGCTCTGAAACTTGCATCTTGAATGGTAACGGGTATACATGCGCAGAATAAGTATGAATACTTTAAGAATGAATTTTAAGCTATTCTTATTAACTAATAGTTAAAGAGAATTAACCACATTAATTATAGGTTTATGGAAGATTAAATGAAAAAAGGTTTTATGCTAGTCTGCGATGGTAGTAACGGTGCAGGTAAAACAACGGTTATTAAAGCCATTGAACAGTATTTGCTAGATAAAGAGTTAGAGGTTGTAATAACGAGAGAGCCTGGCGGAACAAATATTAGCGAAAAAATTAGAAAAATCATACTTGATCCTAATACTCCAGAAATGTGTAACATAACTGAATTAATGTTATTTGGTGCTGCTAGAGCGCAACATATAAATGAAAAAATACGACCGGCATTAGCCGCAGGGAAAATTGTTATTTCAGACCGTTTTGATGCAGCAACATTTAGTTTTCAACATTATGCGAGAGGTATAGATTTGGCAACTATTTGTAAAATTAATGATTTAGCACTAAATGGCTTTTCACCTGATATGAATATTATTTTAGATCTTGACCCAAAGTTAGGACTAAAACGGGTAAAACAAAGGGGAGAAGGGTTTGATCGTTTAGAAGATGAAAACCTAACGTTTTTAGAAAAAGCAAGAATGGGTTATCTAATACAAGCTAAAGAAAACCCTAAAAAATTTACAGTAATAGATGCTTCTCAATCACCATCGAAAGTTGCTAAATTAGTGATAAATACGGTAGAAAAATTACTTCAAGATCAGGCTGTACACTTATCTTAATGCCAAATATAAACACTTTTAGCCTTTATATTGCTAATAGCCATGTTGATAGCAACTGCCTTGAAAACAATTTAGTTTGTAAAGGTATTGAGTTGTCACTATGAAAAAATGGTTAACTAAAGAACAAATTTTATTTTCAAAACATATTATTAATGGAAATTTACCTCACGCAATTTTAATTAGTGGTGTTAAAGGTAGCGGCAAAGAAGATTTAGCCAATTGGCTTGTTCAAGTTATACAATGTAAACAAGTTATATTGGGGGAAATATTACAACCTTGTAATACTTGTAAGTATTGTAATTTATTACTTAAAAAAAACTACCCAGATCATTCAAGTGTTATAGCCGAGAAAAATTTATTAGGTATTGATAGTATTAGAAAGGTTAGCCAGTTTTTTGAAAAAACAGCACAAATCGGTAAAATTAAAAGTGTACTTATTCCTAATGCTGAAAAAATGACAATTTCAGCAGCCAATGCTTTATTAAAAACTCTCGAAGAACCAACCGATAATAGTGTCATTATCTTATTAACAAATGAGCGCGATACTTTATTACCTACACTTATAAGCCGCTGTCGATTATATGAAATAAGGCCGCCCTCAGGAGAGTTATTAGCACAACATATCAGCGTAAATGGTGATAGTAATCCTTTTGCTAATTTAAGCCATTTACCTGAATTAAGCAGCCATGAAATAGCTGAGCAATATGCAACATTTGAGCAGGCGTTTTTAAGTTACCTTACTCAACAAGAAGATATAATGTTGGTGACTAATCTGGTATCTAGTTCACCTTACGGTTTACGCTGGGTAGAAAAAGTCGTGGTAAACGCAATGAGAGATGTTTACGGTTGGAGAGATAGTAATTTAAAGGTAACGCCATCATTAAGTAATGAAATTTCAACGAATAAAAAACTTAATAATAAAAATTTATGGCATATTTATCACAAAACTATCGCTACAATAAGCCAATGTAGAACACTAAGTCAGATTAATCAGCAATTTATGATTGAAAAGCTATTTGTTGATATTGATAATAGTTTAACTAATGATCAATTTAAGGGGTAAGTATTGAAAAATATATATGTAGAATTTATTTCAGAGCGAGATTTATATCAATCTTATATGCCTTTCTTAAAAAATGGTGGGCTTTTTTATAAAACTAATGGTCGTTTTGAATTAGGTACTGAAGTGACTCTTGAAGTATCTTTACCTGATGCTCTGGAAAATGCTGAAGTTAAAGGTGAAGTTTGTTGGTTAACTCCGATTGGTTCACAAAGCGGTACGCCGTCAGGCGTTGGGGTTAGTTTTACAGATGATCCTGAACTTGTCAGAAATCAAATCGAGAAATATATAGCACGTTTCCTTAACTCTTCAGAGCCAACGCTAACAATGTAGTTTACTTATACTCGTTACCAATCAATATGCTCGTTTCAGAGCGCTTGAGCGTCAATGTTTATAGTAAGCAATTCAAGGCAATGCTTTATTGCAATGGTTATTCCCTTGTAAAAAAGCGTTAACGACGGAGTGATTTTTTAAAGGTATAAGCACTCAAGCGCTTCTTCGATGGGGCTAAAAACAATTTATGCGGCGTTATGAAACCACCCAAGTACGTAAAAATTAATAATTCGTTCAAGCGATTAATTTAAAACTAATGTAGTTATTTGCAAACGCTTTAAAACACTTCTCGCCAATAAATAATGCGGTCATTACCTCGAAAAATACCAAATACTGCATTTGCTTTTGGATTACTTGGTATGCTGTTATTGTCCCAATCGTACTGTAACCAATCGGTAAATGATGCATCGTATTCTAGCAATGCATTACCTTGTTTACCTGCACCTGGAGCTTTCAAAATAAACTGAGTTACCCCTTTAGCCAAAGCCTCTGTGGGTTTGGGTTTCACACTTGTTAAGCTTGAGTTTTCAGCTGTTATTGTTAATAACGTTGGATCAGCAAACGTACATTGATCATCAGAATTAATAATAAATTTATCGTCACTCCAATATTGTGTAGATAATGTTATTGGTAAATCACTTGTTTCAGGGCCAAAATTATCAGCTAACTGTAAACGCCCATAACGCAGTTCAATTGAGTTATTGGGAGTATTATTTATTGGATTGTTTAAGTCTTCAATTTGAGCATTAAACGTTAATTTAATCGGTAATGTTGGTGTGCTGCCATTGCTGGGTACATGAGTAATATTATTGGATACTGACTCCGCTTTTATACTATCAATAGTTATGGTGTACTCTGCGGTAAAAGGGCTTATTAAAGCGTTTTCATTACGGTTATAAACAAAGTGGTCTGCGTCGTTAAAACGATACTCCATTGTTCCACCTGTTGTTATTGCCCCACTACTATCTTTGCTTGTTCTAATAGCAATTAATTCAATGGCAGGCTTGATAGTTGGGGTGATGGTGAGTTTATTTGTATTGTCTTTACCTAATTTTTCATCGTCAACGTTAGGAAATAGCCTTTTAATACTCGCTTGAGTTAATTTAACCTCTTCGGTGTAGTTTTGAGTGATTTCATTTTTATAATTTTTTGCTGTTATTATAAATTTCGGCGTTTGAGAAATAGCGGTACCTGCACCTTTATATCCAAACGGTTGCCCTATATAGGTAAAAGGATTTTCGCCTAGTTCGCAGGTATTTCCAAAGGCGGGGTTAACATCGGGTTCAAGTTCAACATCAAAATGATCGGGTATAAAACTTCCTACTGTTATACCGCTATTAGAAGGAACATTAAAACCAGAAATACCCCCGTAATTAATATCTTTAATATCAATACTAATGCTACCTACTTCTGAGTAATTTACTTTATGTGAAGTTGACTTATAAACATTGGTTTGGGTATTAAAAGCAAAGGCATCTAGTATAACGCTGGTTGGAGAAGTGAGTTCAACGGCTGCGTTATTGTAAGAAAACACGCCATCAATACCGCCGATATTACCACCACTTGCAGACGCTGCAATTGCTAATGGTGTTAATCTTTGAACGTCTAAATAAATATCGTTTTGCTTATAATTTTGAGTCACGCCATTATTGGCATTTATTGGTGTGGTATGCAGAGTGAAATCTTGTCCTGCTCTATGAGGTGTATTAAAAACAGCGTCTAATTTTAATGCAAAAGGTCTTACCCAAAAAGCATTACTCATACCCGATAAATTAATACCGGCTTGATTGTACTTAGCCTGTAATTTTATTTCGCCAGCATCTAAATATATAGGGTTAGGAATTGTTGCTATACCATTGGCATTAAAACTTAGTGTAATGTCTTTAAAGCTATTTCGTGGAATGATTGTATTATTGATAGTAAAATTATTTCCTGTTGAAATATCAGTTGGCTGTTGATTTTCTTGTAAAAAACCAATATCCACACTTTTATTAACAAACACATTTTCACATACACCTTCGTTATCTTTTACCGCTTGTATTTGTACGGCGTGATTAAAATTCACCCCTGAAATTTGATGGTCAATATCGTCACTTTCGGCGTTATTAGCATTTAAAAATTTTAACTCAGCACTCTTAAATACCATACTACAGGGTGAATCTTCTGTTCCGCCCTTACATTGAAAGTTATTAATTGACGGGCTGTTTTCACCGTTTATGATTGAAAACTTTACAGGTGTAGGTGTCGGGTGGTTAAAGCTAACTTGGGTACTTTTTTCAAAAGTAACGGTGGAGCTTATGGTGTCTTGATCGCTTGATTCTATAAGTAAAGTAACCGTTTGTGGTGCTTCATTGTACTCTGTACATTCAGCATTATTACAAGCGGTTAAGGTTACTTTTTCGGCGGCACAAGTAAGACCTGAACCGCGATGAGTAATACGGTAGTGATCAGGCTTTGTGTTAATTTCACAAGCGCGAAGTACATTCATGTCTGCTGTTATTGCAGCGCTACTCTGCGCAGTGCGATAAACTCTTAACTCATCAATGGCGCCATTAAAATATCGGTCTGCATAAATAGTATTACTACTATTTAGCTCGGCAGCGATGTAAATATCGTCTTCAAGTTCAGTTAATATACCTGCTACTGTCGCCGTTGCGACACTTACCCCATTTATGTAGATATGTTGCTCACCATCTTTGAAAGTGAGTGCTATATGAGTCCACTCGTTTAACGGAACAACAGAACCACTGGCTAATTGAGTGGATAAATACTGCCACTGAATATTACCTGAGCTATTTAAGTGAATTGAAAAATGTTCACTTTTACTAAAAATAGTACTTAAATTAGCATTATATGAGCTTGGCTTTACCCACGCTGAAATAGTTATTTCATTAAAATCACTTTGTGATTGGGTGCCCGTAGCTATAGCATATTGATTAGTTTCAAAACCGGTATAAAAACACGTACTAGTATTGGTGCCTATTGCACCATCTTTGGCACGGGTATTTTTATCAAACACGGGGGTATTTATAGGTGTTAAATCAAAGCCATTGTCGGTAGCATCTTCCCAGTTTTCTTCAAAATACCACAGCCCTAGTAATTCTTGATCTATAGCAAAGTTATCAACATAAAATTCTCTATCTCCAGCGTTAGAGTAATAATATTGCCTAAACCTAAATCTGACACTTTCGCCTTTATATCTACTCAATGAATAACTATAGTGCTGATAATTTGCTGAATTGTTTTCACTCGAAAAGCGCTTTATATCTCTCCATATAGAACTACCTGCCCTCTGTACATGTAGATAGATAAAACCATTAAATAAGTTGCCTTTGTGATCAAAGCTTATTTTAGGGTTTACTGCTGTATTAGGAATATTAACAAACCCTCTCATGGTAGCGTAATGGTCACGATGATTACTTTGATTTTCGTCTGCCGGGTTATTATCTAAAAACCAGTTACCACTTTTAGCAACACCTGTTGCAATGTTTTGATCGGAAATGCCCCAATCAGCTTCGGTATTCCAATGGTCTCTCCCATTTTTTGACGCGGTACTAGTTTCAGTATCAAAGTTATTATAATAAGGAAAACTATAAGGCTCTTGTATTAGATCACCTATTCTAAGGTTATCTATTACCAGTAACCGAGGTCCAATAGCACTATTCCAATATTGCCTAAACCTGATGATCACTTCTTCACCTTTGTAAGCATCTAAATAAGCTTCAAATTTTACGTATTCATCGTGGTTTTTATCTTCTCTAAAGCTATATAAATTTCTCCATCGTGTTTCATCTTTACGGCGAATTTCAACGTATGCGGCATGACTAAAACTATTAACTTTATACCAAAAACTTAATGTTGGAACCACGGCACTAACAGGTATTGGCACATAACTATTTAGGGTCGAATAATGTTCTATATGATTTTGTTGATTTACAAAATTAACGTTATTATCAAGAAACCAATCACCTTTGTAAGGGACATAATCAGTATTATGCGCAGTAGATGTTCCCCAATCACCATTATGAATAAAATCTTCTCGCTCTCCTTCGGTTTCAAATGTATTAGTGTAGGGGTAACTTAAATTTACTCTATCGTCATCTCCTATTCTAAAGTCGTCTACGGTAAAGACTCTTGGCCCACTATCGCTGTACCAATATTGACGAAATCTAATACGAACAGATTTTCCCTTAAAAGCACTTAAATCATAATAAAACTTGGTGTATTCACTGCGGCTAAATTGTTCGTTGAATGTAAAAATATTACGCCATAAGGTAGAGTTTTTTTCTTGAATTTGTACATAAACTGAGCCTCTATAAATAGTAGATTTATACCAAAAGCTCAGCTGAGGGTTATTCGCTTCTAAGGCAATAGGTACATATCCCAAAATAGAAGAATAGTGATCTCGATGATTACTTTGATCTTCTGTATTAACATTATTGTCTAAAAAAAACTGTCCATTTTTAGGTGTATAATGACTATCATGCTCAGTAGAAATTCCCCAATCACCTTTTGTATTCCAATGGTCTTGCCCATTAACTGTGGCAGTTGATGTAGACGTTTCAAAATCGTTAAAATAGGGATATTCAAAATCCGGTAAATCAGACACTCCCACTTTAAAGTTATCAATTCCAAATACTCTTGCTCCCTCATCGCTATAGTAATATTGCCTAAACCTAAAGCGTACTTTTGCACCTGCGTATGCAGTTAGAGGAATTTCTTCTCTTACGTACCCGTCATGGTTATCGATACTGCGATATGCTCTTAGGTAACGCCAGTTGCTTTCACCTAATCGTTGAATATATATGTATGACTGACCATTAAAGGTATTAAGTAAATAATCAAAACTTGCAATAACATTACTCGTATCTTCAGGTAGCTGAATATAACCCGACAACGTAGCGTAATGATCGCGGTGGTTACTCTGATTTTCTTTATCGGCATTGCCATCTAAAAAGTAGCTACCTGATTTAGGATACCAATTATCATCATGAGCAGTATTTACCGACCAATCACCTTCTTGCTGCCATTGTGCTTGCTCTTCTTCCGTCTCAAACGTATTAACATATGGATAGGGTAATGCTTGTTTTAGCTCACCAACAAATAAGTTATCAATTGAAAAAACACGTTTGCCTTCATCGCTAAACCAGTATTGTCTGAACCTAAATCTTACTTTTTTGCCCGCATAAGCTGATAAAAAGTATTCAAACTTGGTGTAAGGTTTATGATCATTAGTTTCATTAAAGCTTTTTAGGCTTCTCCAAGTGTTGGAACCAAATTCTTGAATTTGAACTTGAACAGCTCCGCGAAAGGTTGTTGCTGTGTAATCAAAACTCAACATAGGATTTTCAGGCGCTGACGGTAACGTGATAAAACCATTCATAGTGGCATAATGCTCTCTATGGTTTGCTTGATCTTCGTTATCGCCGTTATTATCTAAAAAGTACTGCCCACCTTGGGGTGCATAAACAGTGTTATGTGCCTTAGATATTTTCCAGTCACCTGTGTTTGTCCAATGATCTTGACCATTTAACGAAGCAGTAGAAATAGGGGTTTCAAAGTCATTAAAATAGGGGTAATCAAACTCTTTAAGAGTGACATTTTCAACGTTAAAATTGTCTATGGCAAAAACCCGAGCCCCTTCTGTTGAATAATGATATTGGCGGAATCTAAACCGAACTTTTTCACCACCAAACGCCGCTAAAGAAATTTCTTCTTTGGTGTATTCATCTCGATTTAATTGCGCATTATAAACTTTCAAATAAGACCAGTTGCTTTGACCCATTTTTTGAATATAAATATAAAATTGCCCATCAAAAGCTTTAAGTAAATAATCAAAGGTTACAACCACATTGCTACTATCTTCTGGTAGCGGAATATAACCTGACATTGCCACATAATGATCGCGCTGATTGGCTTGATTTTCGTTATTCGAATTATTGTCTAAAAAGTGTGTACCACTACTTGGATACCACTGAGTATCGTGTGCGGTAGAAATATTCCAATCGCCTTCGGGATGCCACTGAGCTTGTTCTTCTTCAGTTTCAAAATCATTATTGTAAGGAAAAGGTAGTATTTCATTGAGTTCGCCAATATAAAAATTATCAATAGTAAAGACGCGCTTTCCTGGGGTTGAATACCAATATTGCCTAAATCGAAAACGAACTTTTTTACCTAAATACCTTGATAGATTATATTCATATTTAGTGTAGGGCGAATGATTAAGCTCTTGTCTAAATACCTGTATATAAATCCATCGATTTGAGCCTTCTTCTTGTATTTGAAGATAAGAAATACCATCAAATATAGACAATAAGTAATCAAAGCTTACTATTGGGTTTGCAGGAGCCGGAGGCAATTGAACAAAGCCACTCATGGTTGAAAAGTGTTCTCGATGGTTTGCTTGATCTTCAAATTCAATATTATTATCTAAAAAATAAGCACCATCTTTAGGATTGTACAAACCATCATGCGCGACAGAGATACCCCAATCACCAGTGTGCTGCCAGTGGTCTTGTCCATTAATTATTGGAGTAGATTCTAGCGTTTCAAAATCAGTAAAATATGGATAAGAAAATTGCTCAAGTGAGATTTGCTTAACTTCAAAATTATCTACTGTGAAAACACGAGCGCCTTCTTGCGAGTAATTATATTGTCTAAATCTAAAACGAACCTTTTCACCACCAAAAGCCGCTAAAGACAATTCTTCTTTGCCATAACTGGCTCTGTTTAAACGGCTATTATAGGTTTTTATATGGCTCCAATTATTTTGCCCTATTTTTTGAATATATAAATACACTTGTCCATCAAAAATATTGGCTAAATAGTCATAACTCACCACAACATTACTACTATCTTCAGGTAAAGGAATAAAACCCGACATAGTGGCATAGTGTTCACGGTGGTTTGCTTGGTTAATATTTTTTGAGTTGTTATCTAAAAACGAACTTCCCTCACTAGGGAACCATTTAGTATCGTGACTCGTAGATATGTTCCAATCACCTTCGGGTTGCCAATCAGATTTTTCGCTAGCCGTTTCAAAATTATTTGTATAAGGAAATGGTAAGGCTTTACTTAGTTCACCCACAAAAATATTATCAATAGTAAACGTACGAGGTTTAGGATCAGCAGACCAATATTGCCTAAAGCGAAATCGAACTGTTTTTCCTAAAAAGCTTGAAAGGTTATATTCGTGTTTTGTATAAGGCGTGTGGTTAAATTGTTCACTAAAAGTTCTTAAAGAGCGCCACTGGGTAGAACCTTCCTCTTGCAATTGTAAATATACTCGCCCATCAAAAATAGTCGATAAATAATCAAAGCTAATTATAGGGTTAGCATTACCAGAGGGTAAGGTAATATAGCCGTTCATGGTCGCCGAATGATCGGTTCCATTGACTTGTTCTTCATTGTTGTAATTATTATCTAAAAAGTAGTTACCCTCACTCGGATACCGCAAAGCATCATGGGCTTGCGAGCTATTCCAATCGCCTTGATAATTAAAGTGCTCTCGCAATTGTTTGGTTTCAAAGCCGTTGTTGTATGGGTAACTATAATTGTCTGATTGAAAGTCTCCTAACCGAAAATCATCCACCACAAATAATCGAGGACCGCTGCCTGCATTATAATATTGTCGAAATCTTATTTGAACAGTTTGACCTTTGTAGCTATCTAAATTAATTTCACGTTTGGTGTAATCACTATGATTATCTCTACCGATATAAGTTTCTAAGGTTCGCCATGTTGTGCCGTCGGTTGAAATCATGCTGTAAACTTGGCCTGAATACAAACCTGATTTATAGTAAAAACTTAACGTGGGTTTGTTTGCATAAGCAGGAATATAAACAGGTTTATTTAAAGTGATATAATGATTGCGGTGAAGTTCTTGATCTACTTCAAGCGGGTTATTATCTAAAAATTTACTCCCTGACCGTGGCTGCCATGCGCCATGCCCTAAGCTACTAATTGCCCAATCATTATCTGGCGTCCATTCGGTATTATCACCTTCAAAATCAGTTTCGTAAGGATAGTCCAAACAGCAAGCTGGCAAATTATTAGCTAATTCAGCTATTTCAGTGGCGGTGAGTACACCTGTGTATATTCTAAAATCATCAACCGAACCATCCATATAGTCGCTATTGATATTTGTTCGCGTACCTATACTCAATGCCTGTGGATTTGGGCGAGGTGTAAGTGTTTCACTGCCGCTATTATCTAGCACCCCATCAATATAAACCGACCAAGTATTGTTTGTAGCACTGGTCACTACAGCGATATGCATCCAAGTATTTGTTGCCGTAATAGCTGAACTGGTACGAATACTCTCGTTGATACCCGTTTTATTGATATCGAGATACATAACGTTGTCAGGCTCCCAACGTATTTCCCAGCCATCATCAAAACCAAATATCCGCCTTCTAACAGGTGCAGTAGGTGGAACTTTCAACCAAAAAGCGACTACCCCATCAGCTGGCGGCTGAAAAGGTGGCGACTTTACACTTGTTTTGTTTACTCGGTTAAAGTCTAAATAGTAATTTGTTCCATTAGCCACCCAAGTAGGGTTATTTATAAGCGAACCATTTCGACCGTTACCACTAATATCAGCAGTTGTTTGATTGATACCTTCTGAAAAAGTGTAATGCAGTTGTAAAGTATAACAATTACTCGTATTAGATGAAGAGCATGCCTCTGCAAGTGAGTGGCCACTAAATAATAAAGTACTTAATATAAATATACATAGTTTCAACATTGTTAATTTAGCTTTGCTCTTATTAATATATACACTTTACCCATGGAGATACTTATTTTAAAATGCATAAATGGTAACGGGTATAAATATTGGTTACATATATAACGTGAAATTGGAGCCAGAAGAGAGATTAAATTGAAAACAAACCGATTTTTTGCCGTTAAGCGTATGCTATTTGGCTGTTTTGGTTTAACCCACACCCCGTTTTACACGACTTCATATCAAGTATAGGTTATTCATAAAAATAGAGCGGTTTTTTATCTTATACCCATAAAATATATACCCGTTACCAATCAAAATGCTCGTTTCAGATCGCGTGAGCGTCAATGTTTATAGTAAGCAACTCAAGGCAATACTTTATTGTAATGGTTGTTCCCTTATAAAAAAATATTAACGATGAAGTCATCTTTTAGAGGAATAAACGCTCAAGCGCTTCTTCGATGGGTCTAAAGAAAATCAGTAAGCGCAAACCCTATGCCTAAACGTTGCTGCGAATGATTATAGTCAATTAAGCTTTCACCGTAGCCATTAGTGTATTGCACGTAGCCTCGCAGTTTTCCCCATAAAGGAAACGTAAGTCCAAGCTCCATTCCACCGTTGTGAGTTGAAAAGTTTTCATGGCCTTTAAATGAAAACTCATAATGCTCCCACTTATAAGTAGCGGCTAATTGAAAGTATCCCAAGTAATCACTAATATCTGGGTTATCGTCGCCTTTGGGATCTAAAAGAAATTCTTTATCACTTTCTGGAATTCGCCACCACGGCTGAAATGACAAAGCAAAGTTATCTTTTTCGAATAAAAAATTAATATAGGTTCTGTTCCAGCTACGAGATAATCCCTGCGCACGACCATTTGATTGATGCTCTAAACCAACAATAATCGCAGTATTGCCATCAAAAGGGTGATATTTAAGTGGGCTTAAATAAAATATTTCAGGTTGATAATTAGTTTCCCTAAAGGGTTTAGATATACCATCTGAATACACTTGCCACCATGACTGCAACGTAAAACCAAAAAAAATGCCGTCATCTCGGGTGAATATTTTTTTTGTATTTAAAGGTACTTTAATACTGAGCTGAAATTTTGACTCAGAGTTTCTTAACGCATCGCTCCAATCATTTACCGTTTTGTAAACATCGCGGTTTACTTTATTGGTATAGCTTACTGGCAAAATGTAATTCATTTTGTGTGGTGTAATAACGTAAGGGTCAAACGCGGTTAATTGCTCGCTAATTATTCTATTGGCCATTCGACCATTTTTCATGTGGGGTGGAGTGGTACTTTCTAATAAACAAATAAGTTTTATTTCATCATAGGTTAATGCTTTTTTTGCAGTTTTAATGGTTTTTACAATACATTTATCACTAACTAATTCAGATGATACCGAAGAAAAAGTCATTAACAACATTATCCATATTAAAGATTTTATACTTATACAATGTTGGATTAAACGTTGGGCAAATAAAGTGTATTGGTAAAGCTTTATTAGTGAAAAATGTAAGAAAGGCATGTAAACACAACGATTTAATATAAATAGGCGCTTATTGTAAGTTATGCTTAGTTACTTATAAAGCCGTTATTAAATGCTACGTTTAGCTTGACTGATTATTTCTCTGAAATTTACTTGAGCTTTATTGATGGAATACCATTACTTAAGTCGTTATGATCCACTTAACCATAACTAAAAAATTATGATAGGCGTTTTAATGAGCTTACCTACCCCCCTTAACACAACAACAATTAATTCAGTTTTGAGTACCGATAACTACCCCAATTTAACCTTAGGTAATACTTACAATTTCGAAAAAAAAACGACAACACCTTTTTTAGCACATGTACCTATATGGTTAGTAAAAATGGATTGGTGTGCACAAGCTGAAATAACCGTAATAAGTCAAAAACTTGAGGGCAACACATTAACAGGTACTTTTAGGGTCGATTACATTTACCAAAACCTTGAGCAACAAGCTATTACCGCTATGTTTGTACGTATGTACAGCGGCTTAACCGATGCAAATATTTACTTATTGTCGTCCGAGCAAGAATATACCACCGCATTAAAACAAGGCGTGTTAACACGAGAGTCTATTAACACTGAGGGCTTTATTCACGCAGCCCCTAAAAGCCAGTTAACCCGTATTGCCAATAAGTTTTATAAAAACATCGTAAAGCCACTTATTTTGATTGTAGATAAAAACAAAATAACAGCACAAGTTAAGTGGGAACCAGCAACAGGCGGATTATATCCACATATTTATGGCGAACTTAATACCGATGCAATTATTGAAACACAAGAAATAGCATTGAATGAAAACGGTGAATTTTGCCTAAATAATTAAGTCCGTCAGCTAAAATTAGCTCAAAAAAAGCGAAACAGAATAAACGGTTTCGCTTTAATGAGTATATACCCATTACCAATCAAGATGCTTGTTTCAGGGCGCGTGAGCGTCAATGTTTATAGTAAGTAATTCAAGGCAATGCTTTATTGCAATGGTTATTCCATTGTAAAAAGCATTAACGACGAAGTCACCTTTTAAAGAAATAAACGCTTGAGCGCTTATTCGATGGGTATATACCCGTTACCATTCAAAATGCAGGTTTCAGTGGGAACTAAAAACAATTTAGGCAAGGCATTAAGTTTATGTCATGGTTATTCCCTGACTAAACTTAATAACGACGAATAAATTGTTTTTAGACCCATCGAAGAAGCGCTTGAGCAAAATCACTTCATCGTTAATACTTTTTATAAGGGAACAACCATTACAATAAAGTATTGCCTTGAATTGATATCGCTCACACGCTCTGAAACGAGCATTTTGATTGGTAACGGGTATAAATCTCTATTATAAAACCTTTGCAATAGACTCAGCTAAATAATCAACGTTACTTGGTGCAATGCCCGCAATACTCATGCGACTAGAGCCCACCATGTAAACACTGTATTCGTCTTGCAGTTGTTGAACTTGCTCAGGAGTAATACCTAAAAATGAGAACATACCTTTTTGATGCGCAATAAAGCTAAAGTCTCTGGTTACGCCTTTTTCAATCAGCTTATCTACAATAACTTTGCGGTTACCGTTAATACGGTTACGCATTTCAGCTAATTCAATATGCCATTCTTGAGTCAACTCTTCTGAACCCAAAATAGTTTCCACTAAAGCAGCACCATGAGCAGGAGGCATTGAGTAAATAGTACGCGCCACACCCAGTATTACAGACAATGCGATGTCTGTAGTTGCTGGTGTTTCACCAATAACAGTGCAAGCACCAATACGTTCGCGATATAAACCGAAGTTTTTAGAACACGAACTACATAGAATCATGTTATCAACAGTGTCAGCCATTAAACGAACGCCATACGCGTCTTCTTCTAAGCCATCGCCAAAACCTTGATACGCCATATCAATCAATGGTGTAAAGCCTACCTCTTTAGCAACTTGTGCAACTTGTTGCCATTGTTCTTGTGATAAATCCATACCTGATGGGTTATGACAACAAGCATGTAATAATACAAAATCGTCTGCTGATACTTGCTTTAAGGCATTTAGCATCGCATCAAAATCAAGGGTTTTATTTTCATAATCGTAGTAAGGGTATTCAGCAATATCTAAACCAGAGGCACTAAATACACCTTTGTGATTTGCCCACGTAGGGTTTGAAAGCCAAATTTTAGCACCTGTTTTACAACGCGCAATAAATTCACCTGCAACACGCAAAGCACCCGTACCACCAGGAGTAGAAACAGTTTTAACACGATTTTGATTAATAACTTTATGATCGCCAAAGATAAGTGCGGTCATTCTTTCATTAAATAAGGCTGAACCTGTGCCACCAATATACGTTTTTGTCAGCTCGTTTTCTAAACGAAATTTTTCAGCTTTTTTAACACACTTTAAAATTGTAGTGTCACCAGCTTCATTTTTATAAACACCTACACCCAAATCAATTTTCAATGGGTTTTCATCAGCGCGATACTTAATAGAAAGACCTAAAATAGGATCTGCTGGTAAAGCTTTTAAGCGACCAAACATGGCTCAAATTACCTTCTTTACGAGTCGTGGAATAAAACTACAATATACAATTATAAAGCAGCGAAAATATCCCAAAAATAGAACGCAAGCATACCTACAAAGGGGAGTAAATTAAAGAGCAAGTGTCAAAAAACGCGCTATTTTGGCTACTTCATCTGGAATAATATAGAAGAAAAAGTATGGTGAAATGGAGTGAGCAAGGTAAAGTGCTTTTCTTACATTATACCCATCACACCTTAAGCTGCAGAATTGAGCAAGGTGATAAAGGGGTAGGTACAAGGCATTGATTGACGAAAATAGTGATTCTATTTTCTAAATCAATAACGCCGTAGATGACTATTTATCAATTTACCCGTAGGGAGCTAAGCGAGACATCAGTCCAGCGTTACGATACTTGATAAGGGAATAACCCTTATCTGCGTAACGCGCCTTGATCTGATTTCCTCGTTTAGCTTTGAACCTGCATCTTGAAGTGTGATGGGTATATAACGCTCAGGAAAAACACTTTAACTACAATAATCATTAGGGTCTGTTGATCTTTCAGGGTTAAATTTTATTCAATTTAAAACGAATTTAATCGCGATGTGAGCTTTGTCTA
>ENA-ORXM01001730-ORXM01001730.1-marine-metagenome-genome-assembly--contig:-NODE-1730-length-28812-cov-3.724239_pt1 | contig 28812 bp, 28 predicted proteins | sample MGYA00237867_ERZ511480 | MGnify/ENA primary metagenome ERZ511480 (study PRJEB26309, sample SAMN06266103) | marine metagenome | isolation source: Algal blade | place: United Kingdom:Sidmouth, United... | reverse complement strand
AATGAAGAATTGGACCAACACCTTTAGGCCCCTTCAAACTAAATTTTTCATAGGTGCAAAAATTACCCATACTATAAGTAATAAAGCGATCTTTGTATAACTCTACGGCACGAGTAACATGAGGGCCATGTCCCAACAAAATATCTGCCCCAGCATCAATACAACCGTGTGCAAATTTATATACATTACCACGATTATAACCTAGGAAAATTTCATCCTTGCGAGGGGTGTGTATGGCACCTGCACCTTCTGCACCAGCATGAAAGGAGACAATTACAATGTCACAAATGCTATCTAACATAGTGACCATTTTAGCGGCTTCTTTATATTCTTTCATACTAAAACAACCACTGTTAGGAGCTGCTGCCAAGAAACCATATTTGATGCTATCTTTCTCAAAAATAGTATAGGGTTTGTCTTCTGACCCCGCATAAAAAAGTCCTGAAGTATCTAAAACCGCAGCACTAGCTTTTCGTCCTCCAGATCCAAAGTCATTGGCATGATTATTCGCAATACTAACTACATCAAATCCTGCTTTTTTTAAATGATTCGTATAACGTGCAGGCATACGGAAAGTGTAACAATATTGTGGTTGATTGCAAGATTTTGCGACACCACCACGCCCCATAACACCTTCTAAGTTGCCAAAAGTCAAGTCAAATGGCTCTAAGTATTGTTGAACATCTTTGAATAAAGTGGCGCCATCTTTAGGAGGAAGTGTTCTAGTATTGGGATAGTCTGTTCCCATCATAATATCCCCAACCGCTGCAATGGTAATCGTATCTTCTTTGGGAATAACAACCGTATCAATAGAAGTTAATTCAAGTGGTTTTGGTTCTTGGTCTATTGACGTTTCTGCAATTTCACTACCCAAAGAACAACTAATTGTATAAACGATTAGTAGTGCAAAAGCTAATAAACGGATGATGTGTATTTTTTTCATATTGATAAATCTAAAACCAAAGGTGCTACAAGTGTTTTTGAAGGCACAAAAGTAATTATTTTTATGGTATTGACATAGTCTATTGATAATCTTGCTATATTTTAAGTTATAATAATGGATTATGATAAAGTTGATTTGTATCTTGATTCTTAATTTCCCAATACTACTTTTATTAATAAAGAAGATTCTACATCTCTTTTGTGTCTTTAGAGACAAAGGCTATTATTTTATGAATCATATAAACTACCCAAAAGATGAAAAATCGAATGAGAGTCACTTGTGGCGTAATAGAAAATGCTGGAAAGTATCTAATTGTACAAAGAGGTGAGGATACTAGTCATGCGTTTAAATGGGAGTTTCCTGGTGGGAAAGTTGATCCAGGAGAAACGGAAGCAGAATGTATGGCACGTGAGCTAAAGGAGGAATTGGATATTGAAGTTTTAGTGGAAGAACAGTTGTTGCCTATTGAGCGAGAAGAATCTAATCTTATTATTGAGTTGATTCCTTTTCGATGCAAAATAGTAGGAGGAAAGATTACTTTATTAGAACATTTGCAATTGGCATGGATTGATGTTCGTGAACCTATTGAATATGATTTGTGTATCGGTGATTACGAAATCGTAGACCAACTGAAAGGGTAGATTATTAAACACTATTCTAACAGCACCTTCATTCTCATTTATTATTAGAATAGGAATAGAACAGTCCAACAAAAAATGTCTGTATACTATTCAATTATTTTGTTGGAAGCTTCTGATAATTTATTAAATTTGAGACTTGTTCCATTTATTGAATAAGGTTTAGAGGATTCAATTTTTTTGAGTAAAACTTCTGTTAAACATTTAACAAGACTTGTTTGTTATCTATTATCCTTAATCATACTCCATAAATTAGTTACATGGTTACTGCTTAATCTAAACGGAGTAAAACCTTAACAAAAGTGGTTTTAATAAATAGAACCTTATTTTTACAATAAAAAACCAAAAATAAAATAAAGAAAATGGCTAGAAAAGAGACATGCGTCATTATTGGGTCAGGACCTGCTGGATATACAGCAGCAATATACGCAGCTAGAGCAAATATGAAACCTGTTTTGTTTACAGGACGTGAGCCTGGAGGGCAGTTGATGATTACCAATGATGTAGAAAACTTTCCAGGATACCCCAAAGGAATTATGGGACCTGAAATGATGGAAGATTTAAAACAACAAGCAATTCGTTTTGATACAGAAGTTAATGTTGGTGTAATGATTGAAAAGGTTGATTTTTCAAGTACACCACACAAATTATGGACAGATGCAGGAGAAGAAATTCATGCAGATTCTGTGATTATTGCAACAGGTGCCTCTGCTAGATATCTTGGTCTGGAATCAGAAAAAAAATACATGAACAAGGGTGTTTCTGCTTGTGCAGTCTGTGATGGTTTCTTTTACAAAGGAAAAGAAGTTTGTATCGTAGGTGGTGGAGACAGTGCTTGTGAAGAAGCAAGTTATTTATCTAAGCTATGTCCAAAAGTACATATGTTTGTTCGTAGAGATGAGTTGCGTGCTTCTAAAATTATGCAAGAACGTGTTTTGAACAACGATAAAATTCAAATACACTGGAATACACAGGTAGATGAGGTGTTGGGAGATGATGAAGGAGTAACAGGTGTACGTATTCTGAACAATAAAACAAATGAGAAAACAGAAATTAGCCTTTGGGGCTTTTTTGTAGCAATTGGTCATGTGCCGAACACCAAAATTTTTGACAGATTTTTAGAAATGGACAACACAGGATATTTGTTGACCAAAGCAGGTAGTACACATACGAATGTAGAGGGCGTTTTTGCTAGTGGAGATGCTCAAGATAAAGATTATCGTCAAGCAGTTACTGCTGCTGGAACAGGTTGTATGGCTGCTTTAGATGCAGAGCGTTATTTAGCTGCAAAAGGATTAATCTAGGATCTAAAATATAAAAAATTATACTCTTTTTAAAAGAGAGATTTAAAGACCTTCAAGAACATTCTTGTGGGTCTTTTTATTTTTTCTAAAAAAAGTCTAAAAAAATGAAACAAATTCTACCCCTTGTGTCGTATACTATAAATAACACAAATACACATAAGTAAAATAAAAGAAATTCACCTTTCTTTTTCCTACAAAACTTCAGTGGGATGAAGTTTTGTTAGCATATAAATTACACAATTACACACACGCAACATACAGCCTCTTTTACTGTACAATAACAATCACTACTATCTACCTACTTATCAACTACTAGAGTTTAAGACTCATTTTTACGCAAAATATCATACCATACGCCATTAGTTTTTTCACTTATTGAATTGCTTTGCTTTTATATTTTATTAATCACCAAGAATTAAAAGCAATTACTATTTAATAATATTCTGTTGAACAATTTTATTTATTTGATTATCAAATAAGTAAAAGATGTTTTTTATTAAGGAACCAAAAACCTTGAAGAAGAAGCGAACTTAAGCGCACCGTTCACGAACTTAGTGAGTAACACCACATAATAGCAGCGAAGCTAAAGCTAATTCACGGAATATTGATTTAATCTGTATAAGTCAAAAATTAATCAATTAGTAGGTTTTCTTTGAGAAACAAATAAATTATCAAATCTATTTGGGGAGATAGAAATTTTATAAAGGTAGTTTATTTGTTCTCAAATACCTATAACAAAAAGAATAGTTCATATCCTTAGTTCAAGGAAAATACAATACACAATAGTTCATTTAGGAGGAGGGATGCAGGAAAAGAGCAAGGGCTAATCTTGGGGAGGATTAGGATAACTTGCTCATTTACTCATCCCTCAATGAAATCAATTCGTTTTTGTTCCTCAGCGTTTTGTGAGGACAAGCAGACGATTCATATATTATGTGTTTAGGGAGATTTTTTGTGAAAATCGATCATTAAGAAGAGATTTTATCTCCCTTAAATACCAAGAAACAGCTAAATCTGTCAGCTGTTTCCAAATTTCTTTCAGCACTCAGGCTTCTCAGTTGTCTGAGTGTTTTTTTTATGTCCAATCTAACGTTTTGGGAACTTGTTGGAATAGTTCTCTTAAAGTTGGAATGCTATCTACTTGTCGTTGCATTTCTTTCCAAACAGTAGGATGCGCTTGATTAATAAGTGTGGTCTGAAACTCAAGGCTAGCCAGTTGTTTTTGTGCCTCCCAAGGTGCTTTTTTTGCATTATTAGAAAGAGGAAAAATAGCCATTAGTACTTCAGAAGAAGTGCTCTTTTGTATATTAATATATTGTTGTAATAAGCTTTGATAATTCTGATAGGCTTTTTGTCGATTGGCAACCAATCCTTTTCTAGTATTCAATTGCAAGGTTTCAATCGTATAAGAAGCACGCTTATAGGCTCTAGTATTTACGTTATTTTCTTTATGTTGAAACAAACCACTTTCCAAATCTAGTTGTAGATAATCCAAAGGATTTTCTACTCTAGGATTTATAAAAACAGCATCTTGATTAAGCGGACGTACAAAACTATAGTCTTTGACTAAATTGATAATCTCAGATGAATTGGCGTTTTTAAAGATTTGAAATTGAGAAATCTTATGCTTGCCATTGCATTGTTTGCACGCCCAAAGATAGTTTTCCCAAATAAACGTTTTGTTAGGAAATAAGCCCCTAGGATAAATGTGTTCAATGGTTGTTCCTACATTAGCTTCGCAGTAGTTACAGTAATTATTCGATCCAATAGCAATTTTTTGTAATTCTTTTTCTACTCGATTAAAAGCTGCCTTTTGTGCATTGGTTTTCTTCTTGTTTTGCCAAAGGACTTTTGCTTGTTTTACTTGTGCTTTGTAAGTAGGTAGGGCATCAATTTGACCTTGTAGTTTTTGTAGGTGATTGAGAATGCCGTTTCGAATAGTGGTTGTATTGATTTTTATCATAAGTTATATTACCATTCTAGTGCTTCAGGAGCCTGTAAGAATAGTTGATTTAATTTAGAAAAGGAAAGAACTTGTCGTTGCATTTCTTTCCAAACAGTTGGATGATTGCGAGTTGTAATGTCTTTCTGTATACTTAAACAAGTTTTTGTTTTTTCGAATTCTAAGGAATTAAGAAATTCAACAGGTTGAAGCTCTTCCATGCATTCTTCTAGTTCGGCAAATGAATTAGCATTCTTTGCTATTATATATCGTTTCAACGAGCTGATAAACCTTTTACGAGCAACAGTTCTGGCTTCTAGGAGTCCTTCTCTTGCATCTATTTCTAATAACTCTAAGGTGTAATTAGCTCGTTCAATATCTCTAGTAACTGTTAAACTAGGATGTGTAACAAGAACACCACTTTTTAAGTCTAAGAATAAAAAATCTAAAGGATCATCTACTCTAGGATTTATAAAAACAGAATCTTCATTTAAGGGTTGAATATAGGTTCTAGGATTATGTGGAGGTGTTATATCTTGTATATTTGAAGAACCTAGCGAATTAAAAATTTTGAATTTATCCAATTTTAGCCCAGAATTACATTTTTTGCAAGCCCACATATAGTTTTCCCAAACAAAAGCCTTATTGGGATACAAACCTTTTGGATAAATATGCTCAATATCACTATGTTCATTGTGTTCACAATAACCACAGTAGTGCTTGCCAATCGCATTATCGGTAAGTTTAGCTTTGATTTCTAGGAAAGCAGCTCTTTTAGAAATGCTTCCTTCTTTACCATTCCAAAGCGTAGCAGCTCGCTTGACTTGTTCCTTGTAAGAAACTTGCCCATCAATATCTGCTTGTTGGTTATTAAGATGTGTTTGAGTAGTTGGACTAATCGTCGAGGAAATTATCTTGAGCATCGGTTTGGAATATTTGTTCCAGTTCTTCTAATCGGGTTTCTTCTGTTTTTGAAATTCTACCAACTTGTCGTTTGACATTTAGAACGGCCATTTCTTTCAACATTTCTTTTGATTCCTCGCTTCTGCTAATATCTTCTCCAAATAAATCAGTTTCAAAGGCATCTAGGATATTTCCATAAACTAATTGCTTTTTCTCAATGCCTTCAATTTTTTCTATTTGTGTGGATTTTTCTTCATTGGATAATTTCCAAATGGTTCCTGTATCTGCGCTACGACAAATAATTGGACTGTGTGTGGTGACTATGAATTGAATGTTTGGAAAATATTCGGTAAACCATTCGCCTATTTTTGCTTGCCAAGTAGGGTGGAGGTGAGCGTCTATTTCGTCTATTAGAACTACTCCTTTTGTTATGATTTTGGTTTTGTCTGTGCTGAATATTTTTGTTATGTCGTTATTATGGAATCTAAATAATTGTCTTAGTAGTTCTAAAACTAAAGCTAGTATAGAGCGGTAGCCATCACTTAATTCTTTTATTGGTAAATTTGCATCACTTTTATCTTGAAACCTAATACCAAACGGACTAATGTACATGTTTGATATATTAGGTAGTAATGTAGATTGATTAATAAAGTTACATATAGTTGTTTCTATAGATTTTTGACGTTCTAATTGTGTAAGCCCTTTCGCCAAGTTAGATAATGCCATTTTTCCTAACCAAAGAGTACTTCGATCTAGTGCAACATCTTCGCCAAATACACTTAGATGAGCAGCGAGTCTTGGATGATTTTCCCAGATATTTTTATAATCAGGGTTTCCTCCAGAGAGTCTTCTTAGAGAACCATAGGCTGCTGAAAAAAATAAAGGGTTGCTTCTTATCTTAATAATTGGTGTACTATTTCGATGAAATACAATATCAAGTTTAGTTCGACTTTGTAACCTAATGTTTATGTAACCTGTATTTAGTCCTTGTTTTAACCAGTTCTCCCATGATTGTTTATATCCCAATAGAGGAGCTTCTAGTTGTCCCACCAAAGCCAAGGCAATACTTCGAATTAAAGTAGATTTTCCAGTCCCATTCGTTCCCAAAATGACATGCCAACCCGCACCACTATTTCCAAAATCTATCTCTAAATTATCGAAAGAACGAATATTTTGTAAATGTACTTTTTGAATGTGCATATTATTATAAAGGATAAAATAGGAATGATTAGATAGTATTATCAAAAAACTAAAATACAACGCTTTTATTTAAAACAGAACAAAAGTAAATAGCTAATTTTTATTTATTTCTATTTAATACACTAATCACTAATCCTTTTACGGTTTCCATCTCTTCTGATTTACTGGAGGCGATAAAAAGGGTTAAACTGGCAAGCGTATCATTACTAATTATGGGTTGTTTTTGTAAATTAAAAAGCATCTTGTTTTGTTGTAAAAACTTCAGAAAGCAGGCTGCTGCTATTCGTTTATTACCATCTACAAAGGAATGATTTTTTACGATTAAATATAAAAGCATGGCAGCTTTTTCTTCCAATGTTGGGTAAAAATCATCTTCTCCAAATCCTTTTGCAATTTGGGCTACAGAACTTTGAAAACTTTTATCTTTTTCTTTGCCAAATATATTAGAATCAAATTCGGCTAACATTTGGTGGATGAGTTCTTGATAGTCTTCTAGACTTGGGTAATCTGCTTGTTTTGTAGTTAAACCTTTAGTATCTAGCTGTTCGTGATCGTAATCATCTAATAAGCTTAAACCTTTAGCAAAAATAGCCAACCACTCATTATCCACAATTTTTTCTTCAATAGCTCTACTTAAAATGTGAATACCATCTTTTAATATTTGGACTTCTTGTTCTTTTTGTGCTAAACGATTTTTGTTAATGGTATATCCTTTAACTAAATATTCTTTTAAAAGACGAGTTGCCCATATTCTAAAAGCAGTACCTTTTTTAGAATTTACTCTATAACCTACCGATAGAATAGCATCAAGATTATAAACATTTATATTCCTAGTAACTTCTCTATTTCCTTCTTGTCGAACTTGTGCAATTTTTGCACTAGTTGCTTTTTTATCTAATTCCTTAGATTTATAAATATTTTTTAAATGACGACTGATAGAAGTTCTATCTGTATCAAAAAGAATTTCAAGTTGATATTGATCTAACCAAAGGGTTTCTCCTTCTAGTTTTACATCTATTGTAATACCAGATTCTTTATCTTGATAGATTTCTATTTGATGTTCTTTATTCATTTTATTTTTTTTGAACTGTCGCCTATTTTGCGACAGTTGCCTCTTTATTTAAGGGACTGTCTTCAAAAATAGAACAAAAAAAAGGAGTAGCATTGCCACTCCTTTTTTAGTTCAAATTTTATTTCTACAAAGGCAAATTACCATGTTTCTTACGAGGCAATTTATCCACTTTATTTTCTAACATTTTAAAGGCACGAATCAATTTTTGACGCGTTTGATTGGGTTCAATTACCTCGTCTACAAAACCACGTGTAGCAGCACGATAAGGATCGGCAAATTTAGCTGCATATTCCGTTTCTTTTTCTGCTAATTTTGCAACAGGATCTTCTGCTTGTTTAATTTCATTTCTAAAAATGATTTCACTAGCACCTTTGGCACCCATGACTGCAATTTCGGCAGAAGGCCAAGCATAATTCATATCTGCACCAATGTGTTTAGAATTCATCACATCATAAGCACCACCATAGGCTTTTCTAGTAATCACCGTAATTCTAGGAACCGTTGCTTCACAGAAAGCATATAATAATTTTGCTCCATTAGTAATAATGCCATTCCACTCTTGATCTGTACCAGGCAAGAAACCAGGAACATCTTCTAAGACCAACAAAGGAATGTTAAAGCTATCGCAGAAACGAACAAAACGTCCTGCTTTTCTAGAAGAATCAACGTCCAAGCAACCTGCTAAAATCATTGGATTATTAGCAACAACACCCACTGCTCTACCACCCAAACGAGCAAAACCAACAATGATATTCTCTGCATAGTCTTTGTTCACTTCATAGAAGGAATCTCCATCTACAATTTCATGAATAACCGAACGCATATCGTAAGGAACATTGGCACTATCTGGTAGAATCGTATCTAAGACAGGGCGAGCTTCGTTACCAGCGGTATAAGCTAAACGAGGCGTTTCTTCTTCACAGTTTTGTGGAATATAAGAAAGTAATTTCTTTAATTGATTAATACAATCAATATCATTAGCAGCTGTAAAATGTGTTACACCAGATTTTGTAGCATGCGTCATGGCACCACCTAGTTCTTCAGAAGTGACATCTTCATTAGTAACTGTTTTAACAACATTAGGTCCCGTAATGAACATATAGGAAGTGTTCTCAACCATATAAATAAAGTCTGTAATAGCAGGAGAATAAACCGCCCCACCAGCACAAGGTCCCATAATAGCTGAAATCTGAGGAATGACACCTGAGGCTCTAGTATTTCTATAAAAAATATCAGCATATCCTCCCAAAGATTGAACACCTTCTTGAATACGAGCACCACCAGAATCATTCAAACCAATCAAAGGCGCACCATTACGCAAAGCCATGTCCATTAGTTTGCAAATTTTCTCTGCGTGCGTTTCAGATAAAGATCCTCCAAAAACGGTGAAATCTTGTGCAAAAACGTAGATCAATCGACCATTTACAGTACCGTAACCAGTTACAACACCGTCACCATAGAATTTTTGCTTTTCCATTCCAAAATCAACACAACGATGGGTAACCAACATACCTATCTCTTCAAAAGAACCTTCATCCAGTAAAAAATGAATACGCTCTCTAGCCGTCAATTTTCCTTTTTGATGTTGTTTTTCTATTCTTTTTTCACCACCACCTAGTTTGGCTTCGGCTACTTTATTGGCTAGTTTTTGAAACTTTTCTTGCATGTCGAGAATGATTATTAAGTAATGGTCAAAAAATCAGTTGATCAAAATAATCCCTAATAAGTTTTGTTATCTATTGACAACGAGCGCATTAGTTTGCTATAAGGCGATGTCTTATATTGTTGTTATAGGGATTGGCAGTATTTAAGGTGCTTTCTTATCAAAATTTAGAGAAGGCAGATTACTGCATTTTTATACCAACAAAGTTTGATTTTTTATGGCAAAAAACCAAAGCAATTTAGCATTAAATCTATTTCTAGTGTAGTTTTTATTTTATTAGACGTTTTATACTTTAAGTTTGATTCTATAAAGTAGAATTACACCCTGTGCTGCTTGCTCTAAAATTAAGCTTCAAATACGCTCCTTCTGTACTTTTTTTCTTATCTTAAGAGCATCCCACCGAGATTAAATTCCAAGCTTATTATTTTTGCTATTACCCAAAAAAACACACAATGCTTACAATAGAATTTATTATCTATCACAACATTCTAATCTAATAGCAATATGAAATTTATTGGTATCGCTTGTGCTCTTTTTATTAGTGCTAATTTATGGGCGCAATATGGGAACAAAGGGCAAGGTTCTAGAATTTTCTATGATATAGAAGAAGCTTTACAAACCCCTAAAGCTGTTTTTAAACTGTATGTAGAACATGATGATTTAGAACAATTGCCTGATCGAATTACAGAATTTAAAGAATTGCGAGAATTACAATTAGGTGGCAACCCAAATCTAGATTGGGAGCTTGTTTTTGAATTATTGGGGGAATTACCTCAATTAGAAAAATTAAGCCTTAGTGAGAATAAAATGGCAAGACTGCCCCAGTCAATTACCAACTTAAAACGCTTAAAAATCTTAACCTTAGTCGGCAATCCAAATTTAGATTGGGAAAAGACATTTGAGTGTTTAAAACAACTCCCAAATCTTGAAGTGCTTGATATTGGAAATAATAAAATTAAAGATTTACCCCCTAATATTGGAAAATTAAGCACACTCCGAAAATTGTTTTTGTGGAATAACCAAATGATTAACTTGCCTCCAACAGTTGGTCATTTAGTAGCACTCGAAGAGCTTGACCTATCCAACAATCAACTTAGACGTTTAACTTCGACCATTAAACAGTTGAAAAAACTTCAACGACTCTATCTGTGGAACAACCATTTAACTGAATTGCCAGACGAAATTGGCAAATTGGGAAACCTAGAAATGTTGAATTTGGGAGGAAACAACCTCACAACTTTGCCTTCGACTATACAGCAATTAAAACAATTGAAAAATTTAGGCTTAGCTTATAACAACCTATTATATTTTCCTAAAAACTTTTCAAGTTTAAAACGATTACGAAACTTAGATTTAGAAGGGAATCCCAAGCTCAATTGGGTGTCTGTGTTTTCTAAACCTAAAAAACTAAAGGATTTAGCTGTATTGAATATAATCAATAATGAATTGATTGATTTGCCAACGAATATAGATCAATTACCTCATTTGCAAGTCTTAGATGTGAAGCAAAATCCAAATATTAACTGGCGTTCTGCTTTTACTCAATTAGCAGGAGTAACAAGCCTCCAGCAATTGGATATTTCTAGTAATAACATTCAAAATTTGCCATCAGAAATCACCTATATTAAGAATTTAAAATATTTACATTTAGGCTCCAACCCAGGTTTAGAATGGAAAGAAGCTTTTTTTAGTATTTCAAAATTAAAGAGTCTAGAAACTTTAATTTTAAGTAGTAATGATTTGAAGGAATTAGCAAAAGAAGTTAATCAATTGACCAATTTGAAGGAATTAGAGTTAGGGAATAACCCTGCCTTAAATTTAGAAGATCTGTTTGAAACGCTTTCATCCATGAATAATTTAGAAACCTTGAGTTTGATTGATAATAAAATTTCCCAAGTATCTTTGTCTATTGGTAAATTAAAACATCTAAAAGTCTTGCATTTTTGGATGAATGAAATTCATTTGAATTCTTCGGAGCATAAGAATATACAAGATTTACTGCCCAAGACTAGTATTATTTATATGCCGAGGTATTTGTAATAATACTTCGTGGGGTTTAACTACACCACGTTCGTGGGTATCCTAGATGCGCTGCTTTGTTAATCGTTTCACTCATGAGCTAGCAAGCTAGGTTCTACGAGGTTTAGTTTTTTTACAAAAAACATAAAAATCATTTTCTATTAAATGGATGATTAGATATTTAATATCTCTATAATTTAAGGGGTATTCTTTTGATAATCAATTTAATAGAGTTTGTTTACGACCAGGAAGTAGCAGCGTATCTAAGATACCCAACTTGCTTGTTTTGAACCTCCAACTCGCTTGGAGGGATGGCTTGTTGATAACTTCCAATGTAACTTGGAAGGTGTAGCTAAGTATTGTGTAATTTATTTCCTTTAATAATAAAAACGATGTGGAATCAAGATACTTATCTAAAAACATTACTCTTTGCTGGACAGGCACATAGCAAACAAAAAGTGCCCTCTTCTGATCTATCTTATGTTGTACACATCACCAATGTAGCAATGGAGGTAACGAACGCTTTAGTTCAAGGAGACCATGAAGACTTGGACGGAACTTTTGCCATTCAGTGTGCGTTATTGCACGATACGATTGAAGATACAACCGTAACTTATGAAGACCTTATTGTTGAGTTTGGAGTTAAGGTGGCAGATGGTGTTTTGGCATTAACTAAAAATGAAAAACTCCCCAAAGCTACTCAAATGGCAGATAGCCTAGAACGTATTGTAGCACAAGGCAAAGAAGTTAGAATGGTAAAAATGGCAGATCGTATCAATAATTTGCAAAAACCGCCCAAACATTGGGACAGTGCTAAAATGAAGCGTTATCAAAAGGAAGCTCAATTTATTCTAGAACAATTGGGCGGTGTACACGATTATATAGAAGCTCGATTGAAGCAAAAAATTGAAACTTATCAACAGTATTTTTAGAATAGATAGTTATTAAAAAGATGAAAAAGAAAAAAATCGTTGTATTGACAGGAGCAGGAATTAGTGCAGAAAGTGGTATTCAAACTTTCCGAGATGCGGATGGACTTTGGGAAGGACATGATGTAATGGAAGTAGCTTCTCCGCAAGGATGGAACAAAAATCAAGCACTAGTTTTGGATTTTTATAATCAACGAAGAGCACAGTTAGGTAGCGTAGTACCGAATGAAGCACACAAAGCTTTGGCTGAATTGGAAGAAAAATATGAAGTGTGTATTATTACTCAAAATGTTGATGATTTGCACGAACGTGGTGGCTCTACAAGAGTAGTGCACTTGCATGGGGAATTAAAGAAAGTACGAAGTGTTTTGGATGAAAGCTTGGTCTATGATTGGGACAAAGATGTGGTGTTAGGTGATAAATGTGATAAGGGAGGGCAGTTGCGTCCGCATATTGTTTGGTTTGGAGAGGCAGTTCCTTTGATTGAAGTGGCTTCTCAAATTTGTGGTATTGCAGATATTTTTATTATCATAGGAACTTCGATGCAAGTCTATCCTGCGGCTGGTCTGGTGAATTTTGTAGATGATAATGTACCTAAGTATTTTATTGATCCCAAACCTGCTACTGTTAATGTGCCGAATCTGAGAGTGATTGAAGATAAAGCCTCTATGGGGGTACGAAACTTAGTGGATGAGTTGATGAAATAGGTGTATTACGAAGTAAAATTATTATGAAAAAAAGCGAAACAAATAATCCTTGGACTACCTTAAGTAGTGTTGAAAAATATGATAATCCTTGGATTAAAGTAACAGAACATCAAGTGTTAAATCCTGCTGGAAAAAAGGGGATTTATGGTTTAGTGAATTTTAAAAATATTGCGATAGGGGTAGTGCCTTTAGATGCAGATAATAATACTTGGTTAGTCGGACAATATCGTTATGCCTTGGATTTATACAGTTGGGAAATTCCTGAAGGAGGTTGCCTGATTGGAATAGAAACTAAATTAGAAGCCGCACAACGAGAGTTAAAGGAGGAAACAGGACTGAAAGCAAGCCAATGGTCTGAAATTATGGAAATGCACTTGTCCAATTCGGTAACGGATGAAGTAGGTTATGTTTTTGTAGCTAAAAACTTGACTATGGGAACTGCTCAGCCAGAGGAAACAGAAGAATTAAAATTAAAAAAAATTCCTTTTGAAGAAGCTTTGGCAATGTGTATGCGTGGAGAAATTACCGATAGTTTAACGCTCTTGGCTCTGTTTAAAACGAAGTTATTGATGGACCAAGGTTTGTTGTAAATAAAAAAATTAACATAAAATGCCTCTTTTTGTCGAACAAAAAGGGGCGTTTGTATAAGTATTAAACAAGAAAATAACTACAACGAACTTTTTAGTTTTAGTGGAGGTTAGGAAGGTTACACGAATGAAATATTAGGACACATTATTACGAAAAAAAAGCAAATGATACAAGTTGAACAGCTTAGTAAGCAGTATACATTAACGAAAAAGCAGCAACAAGAATTACAATCCAAAACAAATTCTATTTTTGCTGTTAACGACATTAGTTTTGTTTGTAAACCAGGGCGAGTCTTCTCTTTATTGGGACCCAACGGTGCAGGCAAAACGACTACCTTACGGATGATTGCGACTATTTTAAAGCCTTCGAAAGGGGATGTGTTGGTCAGTGGGCATAGTGTGGTGAACGAGTCAGAAGAAGTGCGCCGAAAGATTGGTTTTTTGACGGGGTCTACCAATTTGTACGATCGATTAACGCCAGAAGAAATAGTAAAATACTTTGCTGATTTGTATGGAATGTCTAAGTCTGATTTTAAGCGTAGGAAAGAGCAGTTGTTTGAACAGTTAGGAATTAATGATTTCTTGAAAAAACGAATAGGACAATTATCTACAGGAATGAAGCAGAAAGTTTCAATTGCTAGAAGTATGATTCATGATCCGCAAGTAGTTATTTTTGATGAACCAACTTCGGGCTTGGATGTAATTACAGCCAACAATATTATTGAGTTGATTCGAAATTGTAAGAAAGAAGGTAAGACTGTTATTTTCTCATCGCATATTATGAGTGAAGTGGATTTATTATGTGACGACTTAGCAGTGATTAGCAAAGGGCGTTTGATCTATAATAATACAATGGAAGCCTATCGGCAAATATCTACCAATCAATCGCTTACCGAAACATTCATCCAATTAGTACAACAAAATCAAGCGCAATAAATTCCTATGCATACTATTATAACCGTTATAAAAAAAGAACTAAAAGATACCTTAAGAGATAAAAAAACGCTCTTTTCTGCTATTATTTTACCTGCGTTAGCAATTCCACTCCTTTTGTTGGGCGTTTCTTCTTTGCAAAAAAGTTTGATTGATAAAGAGAAAGCAAAAGAACTGAAAGTAGTTTTAATGAATGCCCCAGAGGCGGTAGCACAGCAATTTGAAGATGAAACAATTAGTTTGTTAGCCAGTCAAAATTTAGAACAGGCAAAAGATTCTGTCGCCAATGAAGTATTTGATGCTGTACTGGTTTTTGATCCTACTTTTAAAGATCATGTAGATAGTCTTCAAACAGGTGTTGTAGAGTTATATTATAAATCTACCAATATTATGGTGAAGCGTCGTATCGAAGAAAAATTGAATGCTTATAAAGCAGTTGTTTTAAACGAACGAATGGTCACCTTAAATATTCCTGCTCCTGTATTACAACCTGTTAAAATTGAAACAATTAATGTAGCTTCTGCTAAGGAGCAAATTGGAGATACAATAGGAGGGCTGATTCCTTACATTTTTATTCTCTTCTGTTTTATGGGCTGTATGTATCCAGCCTTGGATTTAATTACAGGAGAAAAGGAGCGAGGAACCATCGAAACCTTGTTGACTGTTCCCGCTTCTCGATTTAGTATTTTAATTGGTAAAACAATTACTATTGCTTTGGTAGGTGTTGTTGCTGCGGTCATGACGATTGGGGGAATGGTTGTTGCACTGAACTTAGGAACAGGCATTCCAGCTAGCTTTATGGAATCGATAGGAGATATGTTAAACTTGAAATTTATCCTAATGCTATTTGCCATGTTATTGCCTTTAAGTTTCTTTTTTGCAGGTGTTTTGTCTGCTATGGTGGTGCGTACCAGCAGTTTTAAAGAGGCTCAAAGTTATGTCACTCCAATGACTTTTGTGGTAATTGTCCCTGCTATGGTTGCGATGATGCCTGGTATTGAGTTGAATTGGCAATTGGCTTTCATTCCAATTTTGAATGTTGCTTTGGCAACCAAAGAAATTATCGGAGGAACGATGCACTTAGGGCAATTTGCCGTGATTGTTTTATCTTTGATTGCTTTTGCCACCCTAGCCGTTTTCATTAGTTATCAGCAATTCTCACAGGAGAAAAATGTGTTGAAATAGAATTGAATTTTGCGCTATTCTTAAATGCTGAGGATTGAATTGGAATTTGCTATAAACCATTCAATCTTCAGCATTTTTTGTATTATAACTTTAACAATAATCCGTTAATTCATTGCATTGCTAGGCATTATTTTTGATGTATAGCACTACCTTGTTTATTACCCCTTTTGTTACTTGTTGTGCTTTGTGAGCGACCTTTGGTCCGTTCGGACTTAAGTTCCCTTTAGTCATAAGGGTGTTAACGGACTATTATTTTAACTTCTCTAAAAAAGGTTATGGTATAATATGCATAAATTATTAGTTTTGGTTTTATTCCTTTCTTGTGAATGTATTTCTGCTCAACAACTAAGAACACAACAAGATTTTGGCGTTTGGGTTGGTTTAATCGTAAAGAAAGACTTGCCTAAAAAGTTTGAAATTTCGCTGGAACAACAGTTTCGAACTTGCCTAAACTCTACACGAATGGATGCCTATTGGGCAGAATTGGGTGTAAATTATAAACTCAATAAACACTTTAAACTCAATGGGAATCTTCGTTATATACATGATATACAAAAACACAAAGCAGCAGAAAATAGCTTGAGATACAACCTTGATATTGAGTTTCGGAAAAAAATTAAAAAAAAATATCAACTATCTTACCGATTGAGGTATCAACAGAAGTTTATTGATTTGCTTCAACGACAACGAACGACAATAGCAGAAAAAGCATCTGCTATTCGCAATAAAATAAAGTTTTTACTCAAATATAAAAAAGCACATCATTTTTACTTATCAACAGAGCTATTTGTTCGGTCAAAAGTGTTTAGAGAAGCTTACTTAGACAAACTAAGGTTTAACCTTGGAGATAAGATAAAAACAAACGTTGGTCAATTTAATATAGCCTTTGGATATGAAGTGAATTTACAACCTAATGACCCCTTTTCATTCTTTTTTCTGAAAGTAATCTATATTCTTAATTTATGACAAAAATAAACTTCTTGGGATTGTTGGTTTTTGTTTGCTGCATTCAATCTTGTTATAAAGAGGAAGTGGTTTTTGATTCCTTGCCTAATGAGGAACTAGAGTTAATTTTAATTTTAGAATTAAATGGCAAAGACTGTTTTTTTGATAGGTCTTCTAATACTTTGAGGTATTCTATAGAAGAAGATTCCATCCAAAATTTTGCACCTTATGTTCAATTTCAAGATTATTCGGAAATAAGAATTAATAACCTCCCTTTGACAAATAAAAGCATCAATAATTTAGGGAATATCAACGTTTATGAAACGTATACCGTTGAAATTACGACAAAAGGAAGCAAGAATTATCTCAACTTAACGTTTACCAATTTACCAATTGTTAGAATTGTTACCCCCAGTAAAATTATAGATGAGCCTCAAAAATTAGCTCGATTTACAATCAATTACCCTTCTAGCACAAGCACTAAAATAACCTCTTTTGTTGGGATTGATTTTAGAGGAGGATCGGCTCAATTTAACCCAAAGAAATCTTATGGCTTTTCTTTTTTGAACACAATGGATTTGGGGAGTAAAACATCTAAGGCTTTATTTGGTTGGAAACAAAATGAGGATTGGATTTTAGATGCACTTTATAATGATGGATCTAGACTGAGAAATAAAATCTCTTTTGAAATCTGGAATGCCATGAATCCTTTAAAAAATCAAGCCATTAAATCTAGATTTGTTGAATTGTATGTTAATAATGATTGTCAAGGGATTTATTGCTTGAATGAACAAATGAATGCAGAGCAACTTGATTTAGTTGATTTGGAAGCTGTTTTGTACAAAGCAACGGCATGGGGAGAAGGTGCAACAACGTTTGAATATTTATCTTCTAATGCGCCCCAGTTTACAGATGAATGGGATGGGTGGGAACAAAAATATCCAAAGCCCAAAGATCAAATTAATTGGCAACCACTTTATGAGTTGAGAGATTTGATTATTAATAAAAATGATACGGAATTTGTTAGAGGTATTGATAATCAGATTGATCTAGCTGTTTTTACAGATTATTACATTTTTTTAAACCTAACTTCTGCTGCTGATAACTCTGGTAAAAATATTATTTGGGCTCGTTCTAATGCTCAAATGCCGTTTTTTATAACTCCTTGGGATTTAGATGGCTCTTGGGGGCGTTTTTGGGATGGTTCTAATGTGAATTCAAGGACTATTTTAACGAATAAGCTATTTGAACGACTGTTAACCTTAAATCCAGATAATTTTAAAGGGGACTTGAAGAGTCGCTGGTTAGCTTTGAGAACAAGTGTTTTGAATTACTCAAACTTAAGAGCTGTCTTTGAAAGAAGTTTTAACGAAATGAGAACATCAGATATTCTGGCAATAGAAAATTTGAAATGGGGAAGTACTATTAATGTTTTGCAAGAACAACAGTATATTAACAACTGGACACTAGAGCGTTTAAATTTTTTGGATGTGTATTTTGCAAACCTTTGACACTAAGTTCGTAAAGCATTTTTTTAAGTTAGGTGAGGTTTTAGATTTGATAGGAATATTTTTATTAACTTATTGCTAACTCAAATCGTCCTTAAAAATTTTGGTATAAGATCAATTATTAACATTTAAAGTCTCCTTCTAAACTATAAAACCACCTAATTTTAGCCTAATTTGAATATATATTTTAATATTAGAAAGAAAAACAATGGAAATTAGTATTCCTCAATAATAAAACTCTATACTTGCACTTTATTTATTTCTTTCTTAAATTAATTATTATGAATACGGGTACAGTAAAGTTCTTCAATGAATCAAAAGGATATGGATTTATTACTCCAGATGACGGAGCTAAAGATATATTTGTCCATGTTAATGGATTAGTAGATGACATTCGTGAAGGAGACAAAGTTAACTATGAAACTGAAGAAGGTCGTAAAGGTCTAAACGCAGTTAATGTTGAAGTTGTATAAACTTTGTTCTTAGAATGTATAAAAAAGTCTATTGCCTCTGGTAATAGACTTTTTTTAATTTACGTCTTTCTCTAAAGACGAAAAAGGCTATTTCGTAGAACAACTCTAAGAAATGTCTGATTTAAATTGGACAGCAACTGTCCGTGATAATTTTTAGCTTGCCTTTGAAGCTCTTTTTTTGATAATAATCAACTAAGAAGCTAAATAGTCCTACCCAAACTTTACCTCTTTGTTTGGCAGCTTTTAGGAAACAAAGCCCTTTTTGTTCAGTCCCTAAATGCATTCTTAGCGTTCCTTTTATCATAATTAAGGTACTATCATTAGGAGCATAATAGAGGGCTAAGTAATAAGCCGTTATTTCCTTTGTTTCTTTTTGAATTAGTATTTCTGTTTGGGCGATATTTTCGTCTACGTATAATTTTTCTAAAGTTAAGCATTCTTTGGATTAAAAAAGCCCTAATAGTTGATACCCACCAGAGTAAAAAAAACAGAACCATCATGCATATAAATGGGGCTAGAAAAGGGATAAATATTCAATAAAAAGTCAATTGCTGCTGCCAGTATAAAAATAGATAGAAGAGCACTTGTCATTTTGGACAAATCATTATTAAGAATAATCAATAATAGTGGAATTGAAAGGATTAAACTGACAATCGACCCTCCTAAAAGGATTAAAAAAGCTTTCCAAGTTGTTCTTTGAGGCTCAAAAGAGGACATACTCATTTTCCAATCTAGCAAATTTCGTCGAAAAAAGACCTGTAATCTACTTATCCAAAATAGAATCCCTTTTGATAAGTCACCATAAGTTCCAATATAGATAGAGACAGTAGAGAAAGCCAAATAGGGCAATGAATTTCCATAGTAGGGCGGGTATTCTATAAATCAAAAATGAGTTCTTGGTAGGCAATAAAAGTATACTTAACTTGAAAGAAAAAGGCTAATTTTTTTGCAAATGTTAAGTATAAACGATCGAATATTCATTGTACTTATGCAATTGTTCATTGATGTGTTTTTTGAAAAAAAAATGCTTCATTTTTGTAATAAAATTAATTGCAATGCAATTAGTTAACGACTAATTTTTACTTAAAAAAATATTAAATGAAAACAGTAACTATTTTTATAGTAGCTATTTTATTGAGTAGTGTGAATGTTTCTTTTGCTCAATTTGGAAAACTAAAAATTAAGAAACCTAAAGTTAATGTAGGGGCAAAAAGCAAGACGACAAAACCCTCTACTTCTACTGCTGAATCATCCTCAAGTACGAATCAATCTTCGACTAGTACTAATAATACAGGTAGAACATCAGAGGGAGCACCAACCCGTCGTTCTGAACTTCCAAGTTATGAACCCTACTGTAAAGTACGAGATAATATAAAGTATGCTAGAAGTGCTATGGAAGAGGCTTCTTGGAAAATGAGTCCAGATATTGATAATCAAAAGAGAATACTTAAGTACTTAAGTAAAGCTAAGGAAAATTTAGAAATCCTAAATCAAGATCCTGAAGAGAAAAATCGAGCTTATGTAAAAGAATTTCAAGAAGCATGTCCTGCTTTAGAAAAACAATGTATGGATGATATGGCACGTTTTGCTGTTAAGGCTAAATACAGTGAAAAATTGGAAACTTATAATCGCTGGGTATCCTTAGGGCGAGACTTCAATGATGATACTTTTAAACCAAGCTATAAAGATTATTACGATTTTGTAAAAAAATACGAGACGGAAGACCCTGCAGGTTTTAAAAGAGATCGTACACAAAGTATCTTGTCAACGGTTAATAATTTTTTTGAAGTAGAAGTGTATAGCAAGGTAGATGCATTGGATAAAGAAGTTACAGGGCTAATTAAAAATGTTCACAGGCTTAACAATCGTCAAGAGAAATCTTATCTATTAAATGCTGATAACTGCTTAAAAAAGTTTGAAAAACCAATGAACTTATTGAATGAGTATAAAAATAATCTGTTAAAAGATCATACATCTGCTGATGCTTTAGAAACAAAAATTAATAAAGAAAAAAGTATGTTAGAGGAGTATATTAGTAGTGGAAAATTGGCAGCACATCAAGCCAAGTATGCACAAGAAATTATTGATAATAGACTCTTGAAAAAGGGAATGTCTGATAGTAAAATCGAAACATTTGCAAAGGACGAACTTCCTAGTGAGCATGGAAACGTACTTAGAGTTGCGATATCTTCTAAGGATTGGTACGTCAATAAAAACGCTTATATCCCACTGAATAAAAATGTAAATATCAATTACGCAACGAAAAAAGAGGATGGTAAATGCTATTATATTGGGGCAGTTTTAAGGAGAGATTATGAAGGTGGTGGTCAATATGGAAATTGGTATTTAACAGAAGCAGGTAGAGTAGGTGAAATGAATTGTGATAACATTGCTAAGAATGCGAAAGAATAGCATAAGAAGAATTAAATTTTAGTTACGCCATTACTTCGTGGTGACTATAAATTATTTTGAATGGTTACTTGATAAAAAATTAATATAATGACAAACGAACAAATTATTGACCTAGTATTAGAATATACTAAAGGGGAGGATTTAATCCAATGTGTTACATTTTCGATAGATAACAACTGGGTCAAACCAGAAGACTATGAAAGTTATGGCTGTCGTATTGGGTTCATTACAGAGGATAAGTCTTCTGCGAAAGATAAGACCGCATTGAATGAATGGAGGATACTTCACCACAATAAGTATATAAAATCAAAAATTGATGGTAGTGAACCTTCTTCCTCTTCTTTCCCTCCTGCATATAATTTTATTACAGAAGATGATATAGAAATTGATGTTTTAGATGATAATCATGCGACAGTAGTTGTAACAACAGAACATGGATCTTATTTGTTTGAGATAGAATGTTCTGAAGGTAATGAAGATGAAATCATTATTAACAAAGTAAAATCGAAGAGCAAGTGGGTTAGTGAGTATGCTGATTTTATAGTTTAATTTATCTGTAAATAGTAAATAAGGTTATTGGGGCATCCAATATTTCTTTTTTAGTATCCTTTTAAATTTTACTCGATCGTAAAATTGAAAAATATGAAGTTGTTGTTTACATTGGTAAGCAGCAACTTCTTTGTTTGGAGGGGCAAGAAACTTTAGATCTCTTATGTCCTTTTTTGACAGTGTTAAGGATTAAAATAGAGAAGATTATAGGACTAATTACAAAAAATAAGAATGAAATATATAGCATTATTAAGGGGAATCAACGTTGGTGGGCAGAAAAAAATGAAAATGCTTGACTTACGAGCAATGTGTGAAAAGATAGGTTTGAAAGAAGTTCAAACATACATTCAAAGTGGTAATATTATTTTTGAAAGCCCAGAAAAAGATACTGTAATTTTAGAAAAAGCATTGAAAGGAGAAATCCAAGAAAGCTTTGGTTTTGACGTTCCTGTAATGGTTATGAAACAGGCTTATTTACAACAGGTTGTGGAGAATAATCCTTTTTTGGAGAAAAATGCAGAATTGGATACCAAGTTATTGCACGTTACTTTTTTGGCAGAAAAACCAACAACTAGTTTAGTAAAAGAACTTACAGAAAAAGACTACGGAACAGATGAGTTTGAAGTTATTGAAAAGCAGGTGTATTTGTATTTTCCAAATGGCTATGGACGAACGAAGTTGACTAACAACATTTTTGAAAAAAAATTACAAGTAGCAGCAACCACTCGCAATTGGCGGACGATTAATAAATTGAAAGATTTTTAAAAAAAATTAAAAAACATTTTGATATATCGGTATTTGTCGATATGTTTGTGCTATGGATAAACAAACAGTAATAGAAATTAGTAGATTATTAGCGAACCCTACTCGATTAGAAATACTGGAGTGGTTAAAAACTCCAGAAAAAAACTTTCCTCCACATGAAGTTTTGGAAGGTTTTGAGGATGGTGTTTGTGTTACCTATATTCAGAAAAAAGCAGGCCTTTCTCAGTCTACCATTTCTACCTACCTGTCTAATATGAAGAAGTGTGGTTTGTTGACCTTGACAAGACATGGAAAATGGTCTTATTTCAAGAGAAATGAAGAAACATTAAAAGCATATACAGCATTCTTTTTATAAAAAAAATTTGATAAATACATCTACATATTTAGATATAACAATATAATATTATGAATACAGTACTAATAGAAGCCATAGGTTGGATGGGATCAGCATTTATTTTGATTGCGTATGGAACGACTTTAATAGAGGGAAATAAATATGCTAAGTTAAACACTATTTTTAACTTGATAGGAGGGGTTTTGATTGCAACTAATTGTTATTATAATGGGGCAATCCCTTCTTTAGTGACCAATCTAATTTGGAGTATTATTGCCGTTGGAACGATTATGAAAGCCAAGACAGCAGAATTGAAATTGAAGCAGCAATATTAGAAATTAAGTTCTTTAAAGTAATCTACTTTGAGTAGTAGGATTACCAAAAAAATGTAACCGTATGAAAATTCTTATCGTAGGTGGAAACGGAACTATTGGACGTTTGTTGAGTACTCATTTTTCTGAAGAAGAAGACGTTATAATTGCAGGCCGTACTAGTGGAGATGTATTGGTTGATATTGAAGATAGTAGTTCAATTGTAGCCATGTTGGAAAAAACAGGTAAAGTAGATGCTATTATTTGTGTGGCAGGAGCAGCAAAGTGGGCTGATTTTGATGCCTTGTCAGAGCCTGATTTTTATATTGGCTTGAAAAGTAAATTAATGGGGCAAGTTAATTTGGTTCGTCTAGGGAAAAGTTATTTACTCCCAAACGGCTCGATTACCTTGTCAACAGGAATTTTAGCAGATGATCCAGTTCCTCAAACGACTAGTGCTGCAATGGTAAATGGAGGTATACACAGTTTTGTACAAGCGGTTGTATTAGATTTAAAAGAACCAATTCGAGTGAATGTGGTTTCTTTGGGAGTAATAGAAGCTGCGTATGAAAAATACAAGAATTACTTTCCTGGTCACAACCCTATTCCAACTTCAAAGGTGGTTAATGCCTACGTAAGAGCTGTAAAAGGACGAGGGAATGGTGAAATTATTCGCATTTATGAATGATTTCTTGTCTGAACTATTAAATACACTGTGTATTAAATTCTAAACAACTTCTAAGGCAAATAATCAAATTTATAAATACGAGCTTTCTTTTTTAATCCTTCAGAAGATATAAATAGGTCTCCTCTAGAATTGAAGGCAAGCCCTTCTGGTTGCTCAAAACGTTTTGGATTTAATCGTTTTAGATACTTGATGTTAAAGCTTCTATCTAAAACAATTAAGCTATTTCCTGCTGCTGATAATAAATAAAAATCATTAGAAATAGGATGAATGGCAATTGCAGAAGGTTCCAGCAGCATTTCTTTTTTTGCTTTTTTAATCTCTTTTAGATAGGCTTTAAAAGAAGGATTTTCTTCTATATTTTTCTTAATATACTTTTTAAATGTTTTTCGAGAAAGCAAAAAGATAGGTTCTATATCAAATTTATTCTTCTTTAAATCGTAAGCATAGACAGCACGAGCATCTGTTTTTCTTTCGCCAATAGCCGCGGAAGCCTTACAGGCAATTAACAGTTGATTTTTAAAAGGGTCAAAAGCTAATCCTTCAGTATCGTTCATCTCTCCCAAATTGGTATCTACAACCTTTGTTCTAACCTTTTTTTGCTTGCCTTTCCAGTTTTTGATTTGAAATAAAACACCATCTGCTCTCAAGGTATAAAAAACTTCTTTGACACAAGCAATCCCTTCGTAATCTCCATCTGCAGAAAACTCAATAACATCTTCTGTGTTTCCTGTATTCATATCAATTAGATAAATGGCTCCTTTTTCATCTTGTACCGCAGCCAACCATTTGTCTTTATAACAAGTCAAGCCTGAAATTTCCTTAAGTTCTTTAGACAACTTAAACTTCTCATTGGGCACCTCAAAATTATAAGCAAATTTAGAATTGGGTAGCATAGCAGTTATAGTATCAGAAGTAAAAGAAGAAACGGTTGTATTTTTAGAGACCATCTTAGTGTTCCTTGTATTAGAAGGTCGACTTGGGCTGCCACAACTTGTTATTAAGAACAAAAGAAGTACCTCTAATCCTAAAAGAATACGATATAAATAGAGCATAGCCATCTTAATTTTGGTCAGAGGCAGTTTTAGAAATAGGGTCTTTTAAAAAACGGTGATCAACACTGAAGTTTGCAGGTTTTTTAGCCGTCTTATCTTTGAAAAAATTCATAATAACTGCCATGTCTGCATGTAAATCACCTGTAGGGTAGACGACCTTACCAAAGCCTCCAGTTTTTGTCTTATAATCTAGATAGCCCAAACAAATTGGCACATTGGCTTGCAAAGCAATATAATAAAAACCTGTTTTCCATTCTGTTTGCAAAGAGCGCGTTCCTTCTGCCGCAATCATTAGGCAAAGTTTGTCTTTTTGAGAAAATAAATTCGCAATAGCTTGTACGGTACTTTCTCGTTTCTCGCCCTCTTTTTTAGGTTTTCTATTAATAGAAATCCCTCCAACAGCTCTTAATAAAGGACCCAAGGGAAAGCCCATCAATTCTTTTTTGATGGCATACCGAGCTTTTACATTTAGAACGCTCATAATGGCTAAGGTGGTCGGAAAATCCCAGTTAGAGGTATGCGGGGCACAAATCATAACACATTTATCGTGCAACTCTTTAGGGGGATTAGGACCAACTTTCCAGCCTGTTAATTTTAAATATGCTTTACTTAATAATTTCATTAATCGAGTATGTTTGTCTAGGAGTTTTTGTATTCAGAGATTTAGGGTCGGAATGATCAAGTTAATAACCCATATTGCGAGCAATTTCAGGACATTGTTTTTCTAGAGCGTTGATAAATTCAGCTTTAAATTGTACCAATGCTTCTGGCTTATCTTTTAATTTTTCCAAAGGATCATCTTCTCCCATACAGGTAATGTGTTCTGCTTTGAGTTGCTCAAAGGTAGTTTGATTAATTGTTCCAGCTTTGAGTTGAATAGCTGCTTTGGAAAAGGCATCTGAGCAATCACATAATTTCTGGGCATAATCTTTTCCATTAGGTCCCCCACAACTTATTGTTAATAAAGAAGCAATAATTAAACTGCTCCAAATTCCCCAAGAGGATGATTTTTGAGATATTATTTTCATAGATCTGTCTTTTTTTATTTAATTTGTTTGATACTAAAAATCAAGACAAATAGAAGGTTCTAAGGAACAGGATCATGTCCATGTCCTCCCCAAGGATTACAACGCAAGATACGACGAAAAGCTAAATAACCACCTTTAAAAGGTCCATATTTTTTGATTGCTTCTAAGCTATATTGCGAACAAGTAGGCGTATAGCGACAAGATGCAGGAAGAATGGGAGAGATGACTAATTGGTAAAAACGAATTAAACCAATAAAAAGCAGCCCAATTAATTGGAGTGGAAATTGGAGAATGGTTAAGAGTATTTTCATTTTTGCGGTATAATTTGTGCGAACAATTTATCCATTAACTTAAGGTACTTTTTTTCAATGGTAGCAAAATCAGCAGGCTCTTTGCCTACATAAATTAACATCAAGTTAAGTTGTTTATTTTCCGCGTTCAATTTTTCGTACAAATCCTGTTTGTGCAAACGAAAGGCTTCTCGCATCAATCTTTTATGTCGATTGCGTTTGACGGCTTGTTTAAAAATTCTTTTGGAAACACTAAAACTAATCGCAACGGGATGTTCACGAGTTTCTTCTTGAGTTTCTGCCCAAAAAATACGCAAGGGGTAGGAACCTACGCTTTGGCGATTTTTGAATAGAAGCCCGATTTGCTTTCTACTTTTGAGGCGCTCTTCTTTGCTAAATGTATTGGATGTTGACATATCTGCTCTTTTGATGGATGTTGCTTTGACTTGTAAAATTACACATTTAACATCAAATGCTTTGTGTAATGTTCCATTAAATCAAAATTTACCAAAATTTTAAGTACTTAACTTACGGCATATATAGTTAAAGAAAAGAAGTCGTTTAGTGTATTGCCACAGGATTTACTCACGTGAACTTCGTTTGTCAAAGAACGAAAATTAGCACTTAACCAATAAAGGAATGCCTTGTTGATTGGTTTCTATAACAGGCAGAATATCACAATTATCCCAAATGCCAGTGCGTAAGGTGTGAGCATAAGCTTTAGGTAAACCATTTGTTTCCATTAGTTGAGCAGCTTGTAAATGGTCATAAGCAAAGTTATTAAAATCAAAATCAAAGAAACCTTGTTGATCATTTAGTTCCAAATACCAAACAGAGGTAGCACCATCGTTGGCAGGCATTCCAATGACCCCCGCATTGAGCCAATATTTGTTCTGTTGATTATCATGAAAAGGAATGCCACAATGTCCTGCTAAAATAACATCGACATCGAGTTGCTCAAATTGTCTGGCTTTAGTTGACCAAGGACTTGATTTGAAAATAAATTCAGAAGTGTTGTCATAAGAACCATGCAAGACAAAACACTCTTTTTGTGCGTAAGTGAATTGAATAAATTCAGGAAGTGTTTCTAACCATTCCAAAGAATCCGTACTGAGTTTTGATTTTGCAAATGGATACCAATTTTTGGAGAAAAGGTCACAACGCGTTTCCTCAGCAAAGTTACAACCACAATCATCTTCATTATTAACTAGCTGTAATTCTACATTACCAGAAATACAATGAATACCCCAAGATTTGATAGCCTGCAAGCAATCTTCTGGCTCTGCACAATAGGCCACAATATCCCCTGTACAAATAATATTGGAGGGAGGAATTCCTTTGGTTTTAGCAATTCTCATAAAACGCTCCAAAGCTTGGAAATTACTGTACACACCACCAAATACAAGTACTGGTCCTTCTAGTGTACCGATATGTAGAATATTGTTTTTCATAATAATGTTATTAAAGTCGTTAGATAAATGAAAACTGACAAAAATGTTTAATTATCTAAGATGTCAGATTCCAAAGGAGCCAATTTTAGCCATTTGGGAATTAAAAAAGCTAAAAAACAAGCCATAGAACCTAGTAGGTTTAGAGACAAATAATCTCCATATTTGCCTTCAAAAAATAATAGATAAGAAGGACAACCTACAATTAAAATAATACCCGTCAGAATTCCTACACCTACCGAAAGATGAAAAGATATTTTAGGCATTTTCCAGTTCCAAAGTAAAAACACAGGAGCCAATCCAATGACCATGGTTCCACTGACAGTTGTTGCAGATAGAATTTCAGGATTAAAGAATACAGGAATGGTTCCCAAGAGTGCCAAAGCTGCCATCGTCAAACGCCCTTTTTGAACCGTAATTTCTTTTGTCCAACCCAAATCAATTGTAATCAATTTAGAAAAAGACGAAAAGGTAGAGTCTAAAGTGGATGCCGCAGAAGTAATCATAATGAAGTTCATTATTAACATCATAACAACACCTAATGTTTTGCTAACCACTACAGGTGCTTCACCTTCCAAACCATTAATACGAGCAAAAATACCAACAAAACTAAAAAGCAGAATACAAATTCCCCCAATCAAGCCTGCCCAAAAGAAGCTTTTTAAAGTCATTTTGGGGTCAGCAATAAAGCCTCTGTCGGTCATGACTGGATCGTGAAAAGGATAACTAAAGGATTGTATCACTGCGACAAATAATAAATTCAAACCCATTGCCATAGACCAAGTACCTTCTTGTAAGTAAGTACTAATTCCGCCTTCTGTTTGAGGTACAATTTGACTTAAAATTATCACCAACAAAACACCAAATAAGATCATTTGAATCAAATCGGTAAACATAGAACTTCGCATACCTCCCTTTAGGCTGTAAACTAAGGTAAGTCCTGTAAAAACTAAGATAGAGGCGTAGTAACAACTTGTTCCAACA
>ENA-ORXM01001728-ORXM01001728.1-marine-metagenome-genome-assembly--contig:-NODE-1728-length-28846-cov-4.643644_pt1 | contig 28846 bp, 28 predicted proteins | sample MGYA00237867_ERZ511480 | MGnify/ENA primary metagenome ERZ511480 (study PRJEB26309, sample SAMN06266103) | marine metagenome | isolation source: Algal blade | place: United Kingdom:Sidmouth, United... | reverse complement strand
ACTTCAAAATGATACGATATTTCCGAACCTAAACTATAAAACACCAATGAAGGAGTTTGAATTAAATCCGATTACCGAGGTGATAAAAAAGCCATTGCGAACCGTGCTATCGAATTCTTTCGGCTTTGGGGGCAATTGTTCTACGCTGATTTTTTCTAAGGATGAATGAAAAATAGGAGTTTCAAAGTTCGGAAAATGGAAGACTGATGATGCGGATGGATTGGATTTACACGGATAAAACCATATAGACTATTGTAGTCTGTGCTTGGGTAACACACATTCAATCAAAAAGTTGAGAAAATTAAGCGACATTCTACTTGTACTATTAATTAGCATTCCATTATTCATTCTAACTCTACCTATTATTTTAGTTTCTTTACCCTTTACTTATTTACAGCGAAAAAGATTTGAAAAAAGATATACTGCATTTTTGGCGGAAAATGACCGAAAGAATTTCTTTTGCTACAATAATAGAAAGAACTCAAAAAAATATATTGAGGAATATATCATACCCAATCTGGAAAAAGGAATAGAAATTGTATATCTGAACGGACGAAAAATTGAATCGGAGTCTAATGCCCAATTTATCTCCGCTGCTTTACATGGACTAAAATACTACAATAAATTCCCTCATTTGATGAAAATAAGGAATGGTCAGTTGATTGACAAATCAATAAATAATCCCTTTTATGGAGTTTTAAACATGAAGAAATCAAAAACGGAATTAGTGAATAAAATCAATCTGTTTTTTGAATTGAACACAATAAAAAAAGGTGTTTAAGATTAACTGTAAGAACTAATAGGGCGTTAAGCACTGAATCCATTGGCTTAAAGGTATTTTTGAAGTCCGCCAAATCTTTTTGGGTTTCAAAATTAAAAAAGAAAAAATTTACAAAACCCGCCCGTACAGGAGAAGTGTAATCAGGCGGACAAAAAACTCTGGCAACAAGCGCAGACGGAAACAAAAAGATTTCTTTAGAGCCCTATTTGCCATTGCCCTAGACTGCCGTGGCTAATTATGAAAAATTCGGCAGGAATTCGTAAATTTGATAGAAAGGAAAGAAAATCATGAAATCCGTAAATATTCAGATATCCGATTTTGAGTTCAATCAGCTAGGACTTAAAAAAAATAAGCTGTCACTTTCAGAACTAATTGAAATTATTGGTAGAAAAATAACAAAACAGACCTTGGAACGTAGCATCGAACTTTCGGAAAAGTATGGACTGTCAAAAATGACCATGTCTGAAATAAACGAGGAAATCAAGGCGGCAAGGAATGCAAAAACTAATTCTTGACACTAACATTTTCGTTTCTTCGCTAATTCAAAAGAGTTTCCCCTACCTAATCGTGGACTATTACTTGGACGGAAAAGCTACTATTTGTTTATCCAACCCCATATTAAAAGAGTGTTTTGAGGTATTGAGTAGACCGAAATTTTCAAAATTCCCCGACTTCAAAACGAATGCAGAATTTTTACTGACCAGACTTCAAACCTATTCCGAGTTTTTTGAGCCGTTGATAAAAATTGACCTAATCGGAGATGAACCTGACAATCGACTCTTGGAGTTAGCACAGATTTCGAAAGCGGACTTTATAATTACCGGGAATACGAAGGACTTCACAATGCAGCAATTCAAATCGACTAAAATTGTATCGCCAAAAGAGTTTTGGGATGAATATAAAGCCTGATAAAGAACTACTCACAATAATGTATCCAATAGTAAATAATGCGGTAAGCATTGAATCTATTGGCCCGAGGCGTGTTTGCCATAGCCGAGACATAGTGACTAGTTAAAAATCAAAATAACCTAAATTTTTTGAAAAAACCCGTTTACATAAATAGCATAGGATCGGTATCCGCTCAAAAAACCTTCGATAATTCGCTCTTTTTAGACGAACCCATAAACCATAACGACACGGTTCTAAAAGTCATCGAACCCGATTATAAGGCCTACATTCCCCCAGCTGCGGCACGGCGTATGGCCAAGGGTATCAAAATGAGTACCGTTAGCGCAAAAACGGCAATGACCGAAGCCGCTATCGAAGAAAATGAAATCGATGCCATTATTGTTGGCACAGGATTGGGCTGTATCGGCGACTCCGAAAAATTCGTTAGCGATATTATCGATAACGATGAACAGTATTTGACCCCTACGCGCTTTATTCAATCTTCGCACAATACCGTGGCCGGTCAAATTGCTTTAGGTATGGGCTGCAAAGGTCATAATTTCACTTATGTACATTCGGCCATATCGTTCGAATCAGCGGTCTTGGATGCTAAAATGCAGCTGGAAAACAGAGAAGCCGATAACATTTTAATCGGAGGCGTAGACGAACTCGTCAACCACCATATTACCACCCACCGTTTAATCGGACACATCAAACCAGAAGCTGTAGAGACCATGTCTCTCTTAAAATCAGGAACCGAAGGTGCCGTCTTTTCGGAAGGTGCACATTTTTTTGTGCTTTCCAACGAAAAAAGACACTCTTGTTATTCCGAATTATTGGCTATCAAGACTTTTAATACGCTTTCCCGGGATGTAGTTTCAAAAAATGTACACGCTTTTTTATCAGAAAATGGATTAACGTCCGATGAAATAGATGTCATAATCTTAGGGCACAATGGCGATATAGAATTCGACGGTTATTACGATGAACTTGCAGAAGGTATCTTCAAAAATACCTGCCAAACCTATTTTAAGCATTTATCGGGTGAGTTCGATACGGCCTCTGGTTTTGGGTTTTGGTTGGCGAACAAAATAGTGAAGTATCAGAGGGTTCCATCATCAGTTCAATTAAACAATGTTAAAACTGATGCTCCTAAAACGGTACTTATCTACAACCAGTATAGAGGGGAAAACCATAGCCTGACTTTACTTCGAAAATGTTGAAGCGCAGGGTAGTCAATCCCCTTACAATTATTTTATTTTTGGGTTTGGCAATTCTTGATTTTTTTGCCACCGCCCCTTGGTGGTCTTATGGTATCGTTCTTCTTCTATGGTTTTTGGTTACCCTTTGCGGTTCTTTTTTTATTCGCTGGGATTATCATTTAAAATCCCTACATGCTAAAAAGAACATAAATCAAACTTGGGTGTCCATCACCTTTGACGATGGCCCTAACGACGAATTTACTCCCGCAGTCTTAGCTCTTCTGAAAAAACACAATGCCAAGGCGACCTTTTTCTGTATCGGGCAACGGGTCGAAAAACACCCAGAAACTCTAAAGCGGATTATCGAGGAGGGGCATTCCATCGGAAACCATACCTATTCACATTCGAAGTCTTTTGGGTTTTTTGGAAAGGATAAAGTAAAAGACGAACTTTTAAAAACCAAATTGTTAATAAAAGACTTGACGGGACTAGAAATGAACCTCTACCGACCTGCCTTTGCCGTTACCAATCCTATGATCGAAAAAGCGGTGATTGATTTAAACCTAAAATCAATTGGATGGAACGTGCGCTCATTGGATACCACCTCGCGTTCGGAAAAACTGATTTTAAAACGGATAACCTCTAAAGTTTCTAAGGGCGACATCATCTTGCTGCATGATACCAGTCTAAAGACTGTCGCCGTTTTGGAACGGTTATTGGTATTTTTGCAGGAGAAAAACTTGGAGTCGGTTTCAGTGGAACAGCTCTTGAATATTAAGGCATATGGCCAATAGCATATCATCCTTTTTTTTAAGGATACGAAAAGTTCAAAAGCTCCTCCCTTTTTCAAAGGGAGGTGTCCGCTTGCGGACGGAGGGATTAAGTACGCAGGCCCCATCAGAAAGTTCCGTATGCCAACAGTACGTGAGCAAGTTTGCGGGTCAATCTCCCCGTCCGCCTAAGGCGGACACCCCTCTTCATCTGAAGAGGGGAGCCAAAACCCTTTTCACCTTACTGTTAAGTGTTTTGTTTTCTGCCAACATTTCCGCCCAAACGAAAATGACCGCCAAAGAAGCCAAAACCCTGCGAACAATAGTCAAAGAACAGGCAGAAAAAACCCAAACTATCACCAGCGATTTTACGCAATACAAACATCTCGATTTTTTATCCAATGATATTGAATCGAATGGAAAACTGGCCTTTAAAGCCCCTAATTTGGTCAAGTGGGAATATGGGAATCCCTTTGCCTACTCCATCCTCTTTAAAAATCAGACCCTTTACATTAACGACGATGGTAACAAAAGTAATTTTGATGTAGGTGGAAACAAAATTTTTAAGCAACTCAACGAGTTGATTACTTCCAGTATTCGGGGTGACCTTTTCGATGATACACAATTCGACATTTCATATTTTAAAGAAAATGAAAACAGTCTGGTACACTTTATCCCTAAAGACGAGCAGTTTTCAGAATTTATAAAAACATTCCACATTACCTTCAACCCGGCTGGTAAGGTGACAGAAGTAAAAATGATAGAACCTTCCGAAGATTATACCCAAATAATTTTTAGCAACAGAATTGAGAACCAAGCCCTTTCAGATGCGGATTTTGCTCAGTAGTCTTTGTGTTTTCTTGCTCATGGCCTGTGGTTCCTATCCTAAAAAACAAGGTTTTGTTCCATCGGCTAATACATCAAAAGAACTTCTGAACCCCTATTTTTCTGACGTATCAAAAGACTATGTATACAAAGCCAAAATCGACGCTTTCCAAAAGTCTTTCGGTGGAATTTTTGTAGTAAAAAAGCTAGGTAACGACCATCATAGAATCGTTTTTACCACAGAAATGGGAAATACCATTTATGATTTTGAGTTTCAAGGAGTAAACTTCAAAATCAACCGAATTTTGCCAGAAATGGATAAAAAACTGCTCATAAACGTACTAAAACGTGATTTTTTGGCACTAATTAAAGAAAATCCGCCTCGCACGAAATATTATTCAAAAGCGGATAATACTATAGCAGAGGCCACACTACAATCTAAAAAGCACTACTATACTTTTGAAGACGGACAACTGAAAAAAATTGTACAAACCGGAAGCGGAAAAGAAAAGGTAACCTTCCTGTTTTCAGGAATAAGTGATAACATTGCAAAGAAAATAGTGCTTTCACACCATAATTTTAAGCTCCAAATTGTTCTAACCGCGTTTTAGATGTATAAGAAAATAACACTTTTATTTCTATTACTTTTAGCCTGTGTATGCACTGCTAGCGCACAGGCAAGACCTGGCATCAAATTGGGGGTAAACAGTTCGAACATCAGCAAAACAAGACTCGATTCTAAAACCGGACTTTATATCGGGGCTTTCGTGAAAATTCCGATTACCGATTACTATGCGCTGCAACCCGAATTGCTGTACTCTAGCCAAGGGGGTACATCCAATTCAGATGCGTACGGCGATGTGAACATCAATTATTTGTCTATTGGCGTTCCCAACAAATTTTATGTTAGTCCTAATAATGGCTTTCATTTTATGCTGGGTATCGGTCTTGATATGAACCTGAAAAGTAATTTCATAGGCCTGTCAAACTTTAATATTGACGATGAAATATCGCCTATCGATGTGGTAGCTATGGGAGGTATCGGCTTCGAATTCGATTTCGGGCTAAGCATTGAGGCCAGATACAAACAGGGCAGCGTAAGTGTAGATTTTTTAGGAGGCGATGACTTTTATGAAGAAGACGGAAGTAATCTAAACGGAGTAATTCAAATCGGGGCCGCCTATAAATTCAAAATAAAGTAGTATGTTAATTGAAGGTCTTTATTCGATAATCGACATTAAACAGGAAGATAGCAGAATTACGGCATCCGTAAAACTAAACAAAGCGCACGAAATCTTTGAAGGCCATTTTCCGGGAAACCCGATTATGCCAGGAGTCTGCACGATTCAATTGATTAAGGAAATTACTGAACAAGCGGTGGGGAAGGAACTATTTTTATCGGTCACCTCAAACGTGAAATTTATGGCGATTATCAATCCTGAAAAGAACGATACCTTACAGCTCGTCTTAGATATTTCCGAAGATGAAGGTATCATAAAAGTCAAGAATACGACCTCTTTCGATACTACCTTGGCATTAAAATTGAACGCTACTTTCAAAGTTTTATCCTAAAAAAATGAACTTAAAAATTATATTCTTATTTATCGGACTAGTAGCGGGCTTAACCGTCTCACCTGATTTGAATACGATTCGCCAAAACTATCGTGAGGCTTACGATAGTGAGAAAACGACTAAAAAATTGTTCGATGGCCTATCTGAAGTTGGAAAAAATGGCAGCGTAACCGTTGTCGCTTATAAAGGAGCGGTAACAACCATGATGTCGAAATACGCCGAAGGCTTCAAAGACAAAAAATCATTTTTCAAAGAGGGCAGGGAACTCTTGGAGTATGCCGTTGAAGCCGAGCCCAAAAATGTCGAAATACGCTGTATTCGGTTAAGCGTTCAAGAAAATGTACCTAGAATCACAGGATATCGAAAAGATATCGATGATGACAAACGCTTTATTTTAGACAACTTCAAAACCATGACCGACACGGGCGCGAAGGCATTTGTAAAAGGTTACATCGCACAGTCCGATGCCTTTACCGATGCCGAAAAGCAATTGTTTTAGGGTTTGTAATCGCTATCTTTGTTTTGTTCGTCATTACGACCCCACTAGGGGGAAGTAATCTGTTTCTTCGCCATTCTGGTAACAGATTGCTGCGCTGCGCTCGCAAAGACGTATTCGATTAACCCTTAATAGACTAGTGCTCGAATGCCGACCCCTACCCCATTTTTAGAGGCAACAATGCAACAGCTCAACTGTTGTATACTTATGCCCACCTATAACAATGCCGGCACGTTAAAAAGGGTCGTCGATGGTTTATTGCAATATACCCAAAGTATTGTAATTGTAAACGATGGGGCCACCGATGGCACAAAAGACATTCTAAGGGACTATCCACAAGTACATCAAATACAACTTTTAAAGAATAAAGGAAAGGGCAATGCGTTAAAAATCGGCTTTCAGGAGGCCCTTAATTTAGGTTATGACTTTGCTATAACGATCGACTCCGACGGACAACATTTCCCCGAGGACATTGCTGTTTTTTTGGAGGCCTTACAAAAAGAAGAGACTAAAAACGTGCTTTATATCGGCTCTCGAAATATGGAACAAGCCGATGTACCGGGGTCCAGTAGTTTCGGCAACAAATTTTCGAACTTTTGGTTCTGGTTCGAAACGGGCATTCGGCTTACCGATACGCAATGTGGCTATCGCATTTACCCATTGAAGGAAATCGAAAAACTAAATCTATACACTCCCAAATTTGAATTTGAAATCGAGGTCATTGTCAAAGCCTCTTGGAGCGGTACTTTGGTAAAAAATGTACCCGTAAAAATATCGTACGATGAGGCGGAAAGAGTTTCCCATTTTAGAAAAGGACCTGATTTTGCCCGAATCAGTGTATTGAATACTTGGTTTGTACTTGTGGCCATTTTCTATATCAAGCCCCGTAATTTCTTTCGGCGCATAAAAAAGAAGGGAATGAAAAAGTTTTTTGCGGAAGAAGTTTTAGGAAGCAATGACTCACCCAAAAAGAAAGCACTTTCAATTGCCTTGGGCCTTTTTATTGGGCTTAGTCCGTTTTGGGGCTTACACACTTTATTAGTCTTCGGAGCCGCCTTTTTATTCCGATTAAACAAACCGATCGCTTTCGCCTTTTCGAACATCAGCCTTCCTCCGTTTATTCCTTTTATTCTGTACCTGAGCGTACAGATCGGTGGTTGGGTAACCGGTGAAAAATTAGTTTTTTCATTAGATACTATTAGCGAAAATTTCTTGGCATTAAAAGGATTGAAAACATACCTCGTCGGCAGCTTTGTCTTGGCGATTATGGTATCGCTTACCGCTGGGCTATTTGGTTACTTCACGCTATCTCACATGGCAAAACGTAAAATGGCCGTTGAAAATGGATAGTTTTCTTCTCCGTACATATAAAAGTATCGCTAAAAGAAGGTGGTGGGCGCTTTTAGCGGTAGTAATTTCCGTACTTCTACTTATAAGTGTTGCCAGGCAAATCGAGTTCGATGACGATATAAGTTCGTTGATTCCCGTTAACGACGATACCCAGCGCATTCAAAAAGTATTAAAATCCATCGCGTTTACCGATAAAATCGTAGTCAATATCCGAAAGGGACAGGAAGGTTCTGTGGAAGACCTAACGGCCTATGCGCAAGAATTTTTGGATAGTGTCGAGAGTAGCCAAGGAAAATTCATCAAGAAAATACAGGGCAAGGTAGCTACCGACGATCTACCAAAAATCTTAGATCTGATTTATAAAAACCTTCCCCTATTTCTGGACACCGAGGATTACAAAATCATCCAGCAGAAACTATCAAAAGACAGCATTGCCGAAATAACCCGGCAAAATTATCGCACGCTACTTTCCCCAACAGGAATAATCGCCAAGAAAAATATTGTGAAAGACCCTCTTGGTCTTTCTTTTATTGCCCTAAAGAAATTACAGCAATTAGGTTTTGGAGAAGGATTCAAACTTAAAAATGGATTTCTACTTGATGAAAAGGAAGAAAATGTGCTCCTATTTATCACCCCTAAATTCGGCTCCAATGAAACGAACAAAAACCTCCCGTTTTCGGAAACACTTTACCAAATTCAGGACGCCCTAAACTCAAAATACAAGAATAAAACCCAAAGCGAGTATTTTGGGGCGGCCCTGAGTGCCGTCTCAAATGCCAAGCAGATCAAACACGATATTCAGTTTACGGTTAGTATCGCCATGACGCTATTGATTCTGCTGTTAATCGTGTTTTACCGCAAAGCGACCTTACCGCTGATATTGTTCGCTCCCACCTTTTTTGGTGGATTATTAGCTGTTGCCTTTCTATGCCTGATACGCACCAAAATTTCGGCAATTTCATTAGGTATCGGTTCTATTTTATTGGGAGTGACTTTAGATTATGCTTTACATATTCTGACCCATATCCGCAACGGGAAAAGCATTGAAAGTTTGTATAAAAAGGTTGCACCCTCAGTTCTGATGAGTGCCCTAACTACTGCCTCGGCCTTTCTATGCCTTTTATTTTTGCACGCTCAGGCACTGCAAGATTTGGGTATTTTTGCGGCGGTAAGTGTTTTGGGCTCTTCAGTTTTTGCCTTGCTTTTTATCCCTCAGGTATATAAAACCAAAAAGGTTCGAGCCTCAAAGAAAACGATTCTCGACAGATGGGCAGCTTTCGAACTCCACAAAAACAAATGGGCACTCTCCGTTCTGACAATCCTTTTTGTCATCAGCATTTTTACATACAACAAAGTCGTCTTCAATCAAGATATTACCAAATTAAACTATGAGACCCAAGCCCTTTTAGATGCGCGGGAGCGTTTGGAAAAACTGACTGATATCGGTTCAAAATCCATTTATCTTTCCACCTATGGCGACCATCTTGAACAAGTGTTACAACAGAACGATAGTCTATACTTACAATTGCAGCAGCTAAAGCAAGATGGCAAGATTGTGAGCTTTGGTTCTATAGGTACTTTGGCCATGTCAAATCGATTGCAGCAAAAAAAGATTACCGAATGGAAACGTTTTTGGCAAACCGGAAAAATAGATTCCCTCAAAAAAAACCTAATCGAAAGTGGTACGGAACTGGGTTTTAAAGAAACTACCTTTTCAGGATTTCACGATTTACTGCGCAGTGAGTTTGAAACGCTCAGATTAAACGAACTCGATGCGATAAAGTCCTTTTCAATAGATGATTACCTAGTTACCGATAGCACTGGAACTACAATCACTTCATTAGTCAAAGTCGATGCTGAAAATATCGCTACAGTTCGCGAAAAATTCGAAAATCGTCAGAATACACTTCTCATTGACCGACAACATGTCAATGAAGCTTTTTTAGGTGGTCTTAAAGAAGATTTTAACCGTTTGATCGGATATTCGTTAATCGTTGTTCTCTTGCTACTTTTTCTATTTTATAGAAGTTTTACACTTACGTTGATAACGAGCATTCCCATTTTTCTGACTTGGTTTTTGACCGTGGGCATTATGGGTCTCCTGCATATCGAGTTCAATATTTTCAATATCATCATCTGTAGTTTTATTTTCGGTCTGGGCGTCGACTACAGCATTTTTATGACCAATGGATTGCTGACTGAATACCGTACCGGAGAAAAGACCTTGGCAACCCATAAGACCTCGATTATACTTTCTGTGATAACGACCATTGCGGGTATTGGGGTGCTAGTTTTTGCAAAGCATCCCGTGTTATATACCGTTTCACTTGTCTCGCTTATTGGCATTGGCTGCGCACTTTTCTTGTCTTTTACATTGCAACCCCTACTCTTTCGTCTATTCTTGGGCGGTACAACGAAGAGACCCATTACACCGAGGTATTTGTTGCATTCGCTCTTGTCTTTTGCATATTTCGATTTGGGGGGAATAGTATTGGGCGTATATGCTTGGATCTATCTAAAACTCGACCCCAAAGGACGCTCAAAACCGCAATTGCGACTTCACCAAGCAACCTCGAAATTCATGAAATCGGTGTTGTACACAAACCCCTTTCTGAAGAAAGAGATTAGAAATCCACATAAAGAAGCTTTCGAAAAGCCGGCCATGTTGATTGCCAACCATGCTTCTTTTCTTGATATTCTTGCTATGGGTATGCTACATCCGAAATTGATCTATCTGGTAAAAGACCATGTATACCATTCGAAGACCGTCGGTAGCGCTGCCAAGTTGCACGGGGCATATCCCGTTTCATGGGGTATTGAACAGGGCGAGGCCTATCTCAGACAAAAAATGGCGCAGGGGTTTTCGATTATCGCTTTTCCCGAAGGTACCCGATCGCCGAATAACAAGATGAGACGCTTTCATAAGGGCGCTTTTTATTTAGCCCAGCAACTAGGTCTTGATATTATTCCGGTACTGATACATGGATCTTCAGAGGTTTCACCTAAAAACAGTTTTATTATTCGTGACGGAGATATCACTGTCGAGATTTTACCTAGAATCACTACCGATAATTCTGATTTTGGAAAAAACTATACCCAGAGAGCTAAACAGATCGGTCAATATTTTAGGTCAGAATTGCGAAAGCTACGCAACCGAATTGAAGGGGAAACTTATTGGCATAAATTCATTCTTGAAAACTATCGGCATAAGGGAGATTCGATTTTTAAAGGGGTCAAAAAAGATTTGAGAGCACATCAAAGTACCTACAAAACTATTATTACAGAACTAGGCGAAAAGGATTCTATCATTCATATTTCCAATGATTTCGGACAACTCGATTTAATGATGGCCTTAGATTCCATCGATAGAAAAATCTATACCTATTTAGACAACCCTGAGGCAAGGGCGGTTTTGAAAAACAATTATTTGACGCATCAATATAGCAGAATAACGGTGCTTGATTCGGCAGAAGAGGCTTTAGCGCATACTGCAAGAGTGTTGATCGTGAATTTAGCGGCTTTTGACATGAAGTCTATTTCAAAGGAAAAGTTAAAGGAAATCGACATCTTGATACTCTTAAATGATACTGCAAAACAAGTATTCCCAGCTGGTTTCGCGGCTTCGGTTCAAAATGATAACTTTATCCTACTAAAAAAATAAGTAAGCACAGTATGAAAGCCCATTACGACATCATAATCATCGGTAGCGGAATGGGCGGCCTTGTCGCAGCGAATATTCTGGCACGTGAGGGTAAAAGTGTCTGTGTACTTGAAAAGAACAATCAGTTCGGGGGTAACCTACAAACTTTCGTCCGTGAAAAGACCATTTTTGACACGGGGGTTCACTATTTAGGTGGACTTTCAGAAGGCCAGAACCTATACCGTTATTTCGACTATCTCGATATTCTAGATGACCTCCATTTTAAAAAACTTGACGAAGATGGCTTTGACCTAATCACCTTCGATGATGACGATACCGAATACCCACATGCGCAAGGATATGCCAATTTTACCGCACAGCTAGTCGATAAATTTCCAGAAGAGGAGGTAGCCATTATAACGTATTGTGCGAAGTTACAAGAGATATGTCAAAAATTTCCCTTGTACAACTTAAAGGTAGGCAAGCCTTATCATAAAGATTCGGACCTTTTTCAACTCGGCGCCAAGGCCTATATCGATTCATTGACCCAAAACGAAAAGCTACGGGCGGTACTTGCAGGCTCAAATTTACTATATGCCGGCATGCCCGAAAAAACCCCTTTTTACGTACATGCCCTTTCGGTCAATTCTTTTATCGAGAGTTCGTATCGCTGCGCGGATGGGGGAAGTCAGATTACCAAATATCTAATTCGCAGGCTAAAAGAAAATGGTGCGGATGCTTTTAAACATCAAGAGGTAATCAGTATCGATGTAAAAGATAAGGCCGTAGTTTCGGTTACTACCAAAACAGGTAAGGTATTCAACGGCGGACTTTTCATATCGAACATCGAGCCGAAAACTACCTTGCGATTAGCGGGCCAGGAGAATTTTAGAAAATCGTTTACACACCGTATCGAAGCTATGGAGAGTACCGTATCGGCCTTTAGTATACATATTGTGCTCAAACCAAAATCGTTCAAGTACCGTAACCACAATTATTACCATTCGAAAAATATAGATGCGGTCTGGCACGGCCACGATTATACCCAAGAAAATTGGCCCATGAGTTATATGGTCTCTATGGGTGTACGGAAAAATCAAGACGAATGGGGCGAACAATTGACCGCTATCGCCTATATGAATTTTGATGAAGTAGCTGCTTGGGGCGATACGTTCAATACGGTTGCAGAGAAGAACGACCGCGGTGAGACCTATGCAGAATTCAAGCAAAAGAAAACCGAGATTCTACTGAACGAGCTTGAAAAGAAATTTCCAAATATTCGGGAGTGCATTCAATCGATATATACATCGACTCCTTTATCATATCGTGATTACATAGGCTGTAATCGCGGTTCTATGTATGGCTATGTGAAAGATGCCCAAAATCCGCTGAAGTCATTTATCGCTCCTCGTACCAAAATACGGAATCTATATTTTACGGGTCAGAGCCTGAATATGCATGGTATTTTAGGGGTTACCATTAGCGGTGTGGTTACCTGTGCTGAAATATTAGGCACAGCATATCTAATGAATAAAATAATAAACAAAGAGAAAAAAGCTATTGAAAAAATTAATTTGTAGTGGCACAATGAGTAGGTCGAGAACATTTGCTTAGCTCATTACAGTTAGATACTATCAAAAAATGAAAGCTTTAGTCTATAACAGAAAAGGGAGGCCTGATAAGCTAATGTATAGCGATGTCACCAAGCCAGTACCCAAAAAAGGTGAAGTCTTGATAAGAATACGTGCAGCCTCTGTGAATGCAGCCGACTACCGGTCTCTGAAAATGGGCTTGATTCCGAAGAAAAAGATTTTTGGTGCCGATATAGCCGGAATAATCGAAGAAGTCGGGCAAAACATTCAGCAGTTTAAAATAGGTGCTGAGGTAATAGGAGATTTCTCTGGAAATGGTTTTGGCGGTTTTGCCGAATATGCAGTTGCTACTGAAAAGGTATTGGTATTGAAACCAAAAAAAATATCGTTCGAGCAAGCGGCATCATTACCAATGGCGGCAGTAACCGCTTTACAGGCATTGAGAAACAAAGGGAAGATTCAAAAAGGGCAAAAAGTTTTGATTATTGGCTGCAGCGGAGGCGTCGGTTCTTTTGCCGTTCAACTTGCAAAATATTTCGGTGCAGTGGTAACCGGAATCTGCAGTACAAAAAATATCGAACAAACAAAATCGCTAGGTGCGGATCGGGTTGTTGATTACACAAAAGAGGATTTTACCAAAAGTGATACCAAATATGACCTCGTTTTGGCAGTCCATGGAAACCGCCCACTTTCAGACTACAAAAAAATCTTAAATCCGAATGGTACTTTTGTAGTCATCGGTGGCGGGCTTCCGCAACTTTTTAAATCGCTGTTGCTAGGCCCGCTCTTATCTTTGGGTTCCAAGAAAATCCGTACCCTTATGGCAAAGCCTAACCAAACTGATCTGGAATTTATCGCAAAGCTTGTGGAGAACGGTGTGATAAGACCAGTCATCGACAGAAGTTATCCGCTCGAAAAAGCTGTGGGTGCCATGCGTTACATAGGCGAAGGACATGCGAGTGGGAAGGTGGTAATAAACGTAACGTGATACAAAATTGAAACTAGTGTTACAGAAAGGAATTTGAATGTGATGTGGCATTCTTCAATAGAAAGTTTATGAGTTTAGGAGTTTATAAGTTTATGAGACTGCCTGTTGGCAAGACAGTTTTAGAACGGCAACGGTTTTTTAAGGTGCAGAGGGCGTTCCCCTCCTCGGAAGGGGTTAGGGGAGGTCCGCACAAAATATTCTTAAAAAGACTCTTCACTTTTTTCGGGACATTACTCCTTCTCTCCTCCTGCGGCGTAAAAAAATCACTGCGCGACTTGCCTGATGTCTCACGGTACAAATCCGAAATTCCCGAACGTATACAGCTCAACGATTCCACTTATATTTTAGATGATAATTTCTTGACCAAAAACAAACAGGGCCAATGGGAACTTTTTGTAGATGGAAATCCGCTAGAGCTCGGTTTAAAAACCGGAAAGCTTACAAAAGAACTATTTCATCAACAAGAAAATATTTTCGTTAAAAAAATAGATGAACTTGTGCCTTCCAAAGGAAAGCAAAACCTATTACGCAAATTTTTAGCATGGTTCAATCGAAAGATGCACCTCAACATCGACGAACAATTTAAAGCCGAAATCTACGGAATAGCCCAATACGCGTCGAAAGATTTAAACCATATCGCGGAAGCATACCCAAGGGTCATGTACTTTCATGGTGCCCATGACATCGGTCATGCACTACAAGACCTAGCCTTGGTCGGCTGCTCAAGTTTTGCTGCTTGGGGCGACCGGACAGAAGACGGAAAATTACTTATCGGCCGCAATTTTGATTTTTATGTGGGAGACGAATTTGCAAAGAACAAAATAATCGCTTTTGTTGACCCAGACGAAGGTCATAAATTTATGTCGGTTACTTGGGGAGGGTTTATCGGTGTACTTTCGGGAATGAACGATCAGGGATTGACCGTAACCATCAACGCTGGGAAATCTCAATTCCCTTTAGTGGCAAAAACTCCTATTTCACTTGTAACACGAGAGATTTTACAATATGCTTCCACCATCGAAGAAGCCATCGCCATCGCAAAGAAGCGCGAAGTATTTGTATCCGAATCTATCTTTGTTGGGAGTGCCAAGGACAAAAAAGCGGCTATAATCGAGGTATCTCCTAAAAAATTTGGAGTCTACAAAGTCGAGAATTCCAATCAATTGATATGCTCCAACCATTTTCAGAGTGCGACCTATGCCAATGACAAAAAGAATCAAAAACACATTCTAGAAAGTCATTCGCAATACCGTTATGACCGTATGGAAGAGCTTTTGGAGAAAACGCCCAAAGTCACTCCGGAAATTGCAGTGGATATTCTCCGAGATAAACGGGGTATTGATGAAAAACGAATCGGCTACGGCAATGAAAAAGCACTGAACCAGTTATTGGCCCATCATGGTATTGTCTTTCAGCCTGAAGACCTTTTGGTCTGGGTATCGAGCAACCCATTTCAATTAGGTGAGTTTGTTGCCTACGATCTGAACGAAGTCTTTGGGGAATCGACGGGCGGCTCGATGGTGAAATCCGTTTCCATAGAAAATCGTAATATTTCCCAAGACCCTTTTCTGAATACGTTGGCCTATAGGCACTACGAGCGCTACCGAGAATTGCGGAGTCAAATTTTAGCAGCTATTTCTTCGGAAGGGCATATCGAACAAAATTTACTTTCGGAGTTTGTCGCCGTGAATCCAGATTTTTGGGAAGCACATTTTTTGGTAGGCAAATACTATTACGAAAAAGGATATGATACTTTGGCCCTAAATGCTTTTCTGGAAGCGGAGGCCAAAGAAATTACAACAGTATCAGATAGGGAAAATATTGAGAAATATTTACGAAAATTGAAAAGGAGAGTGGATAGGTGATTTTCGACATAGAACTTTGCTAGGTGAGGGTTGAACGGAACACGTCTTTGCGAGGAGCCTCTTCAAATTCACATATTCAGCGCAAACTCCAATACGACGAAGCAATCTGTTAAATTGGTTTCCATGATTGACAGATTACTTCGTCGCCTCGACCATTCTAGTAAAGTTTCAAAATCTGTCTGGCTTCTCGTAAAGAGGAATTATCAACCGTCAAGTAAATACAACCCAATTTTAATCTTCCAATAGGGTACTTTTTCTTCGAAGTATTGAAAATATACCTTTAACCCCTCGGCATCTGGCAAGTCTATTTTGGCCTTCTCTATTTTAGAGAGCTCTTCTTTGGTTACCAATTCATTAAGGTCAATTTCTTCACCTTGGGCATGCATTTTAAGTAAATGGCTGTATATCGTGTTTTCAGTGAGTCCTCTTTTTTCGGCAATTCCGGACGGAGATAATCCTTCTTTGAATAACGACCATGTCTTTTCGTGCGTCGGTACTTTTGGTTTTACCGATTCTAGATGTTGGCTTATTTCCTTTAAGAAAGCCTCCGCATATTTTTCGAGTTTGGCTTCCCCTACTCCAGATATTTCGGCGAACTCCGAAAGGGTTGTCGGCTGTTTGGCCTCCATATCCTTCAAACTGGCATCCCCGAAGACGACATAGGCAGGTACACCTTGCTCTTTTGCGATTTGATAACGCAGTACGCGTAGCTTTTCGAAGAGGCCTTTTTTCTCCTTTCTAGTACGTGTTTTCCTTTCGACCTGCTTCTCGACCTGATTTAAAATGGCCAGCTGAACAGGTTTTTTATAATATAGAATTTCTTTGGCCAAAGGAGTCAGGGCAATACGACTGTTTTCCCTAAAATTGATTTCCAATACGCCTTGATTCAGTAATTGTATTACATATTGTTGTAAATCTTGCCATGACACATCTTTTACCGCTCCGTATGTTTTGATGTTTTGCAGTCCCTTTTCGAATACCTGTGCGTTTTGTGCGCCACGAAGCACATCGATAAGGGTTCCCATTGGCTCTTTTTCTTTCATCCGTGCGACTGCGGAACATATTTTTTGGGTCAAAACTGTAGCGTCAAAATATTTGGGCGGGGCTTTACAGATATCGCAATTGCCACAGCCTTGTGTTACATGCTCTCCAAAATAATTCAACAAGGCAATACGGCGGCAACTTAGTGCTTCAGCATACTGCTGCATACGCTCCAACTTTGCATATTGAACCTCGGCATTTGCACTATCAGCAATAAATTTCCGCAATTGTACGACGTCGGCGTAGCTGTAAAAAAGTAGCGTATGTGCGGGCAGGCTATCACGCCCGCTACGACCGATTTCTTGGTAGTAGCCTTCTAAATTTTTAGGCAGGTTATAATGGATCACCCAGCGTACGTTACTTTTGTCAATTCCCATTCCGAAGGCGATAGTGGCGCAAATGATGGGAGTTCGGTCGTTGATAAAATCTTCTTGTACCTGTGTGCGTTCTTCAGCACTCATTCCGGCATGATAGGCTTGCGCATCATATCCGGAACTTTGTAACTTGTCCGCCAGCTTCTCCGTATTCTTTCTACTCAGGCAGTAAATGATTCCACTTTCATGGGAACGTTCCACCAAAAAATTGAGAATCTGTTTGATACGGTTTTGTCCGGGTCTTACATCCAAATACAGATTTGGGCGATTGAAAGAAGCCAAATGCCGCGATGCATCCGGAATTGAAAGTTGCTCTACGATATCATCTTGCGTCGCCTTATCCGCCGTAGCGGTCAAACCCATTACAGGAATGTCGGGAAATCGAGTTTTCAAACTCCCTAATTGGGTGTACGCGGGCCGAAAATCATGCCCCCAAGAAGAAATACAATGCGCCTCATCTACTGCGAAAAGGCTAATTTTTATATCTTGAAAAACAGCATCAAATTGACTGATGCTTTCCGGAGCTACATAAAATAATTTGAGTTCTCCGTTCTTGAGTTGCTGAAAAATTTCTTGTTGCTCCTCATAAGGTTGCGAACTGTTGGAGTAGGCAGCGGCGATTCCGTTGGCCTGCAATACATCGACTTGGTCTTTCATCAACGCGATCAAAGGCGAGATAACGATTGCCGTACCCTCCATCGCCAAAGCTGGCAATTGAAAGCAGAGCGATTTACCACCACCTGTCGGCATAATGGCGAGAACATCTTTAGTTGACATCACGTCTTGCATCACTTCTAATTGATTGGGTCGAAACGAGTCGTAACCAAAGTGCGTTTTTAAAAGCGGAAGCAGTTCTTGTTGTATTGTAGCTGTCATTGTGGTAAAAATAAAGATTGTTCTGAAATTTTCTTTCGTTTTGCTATTCCGATTTGTAACCGATTCTTTTTCTAGTGTTAAGTTAAAGCTGAAATGGCGCATAAGGCAATCGTGGATTTTGTGGTAGCCCTAGGCAAAAAATCATTGCATAGCCGTAGCTACGGACTTATTTTTTAACGATGGGATGCCGCAACAGACGCATTGGATTATGCGACGATTTTGGCTTAACTTAGCACTAGGTTCAGTATTTTCTTTTTTACGGATCAGCTCATCCAAATAATCGAATACCAATGCAATGTTCTTTCCTTGGTCGGAAAGCTTCTTTTTGATTTCCTCGATTTCGAGTTTTAGGGTTAAGGTGTCGGCCAGCACTTCTCTCATTTTTGTAAATACTCTGATGATCTGGATGTTTACGGCAATTGCCCTATCACTTTTGAGGATACAGGCCAACATCGTTACACCTTGCTCTGTAAAACAGAACGGGGCATAGCGTAATCCGAACATCACCATTGGAGGTCACGTTTTGTGACCTCCAATGGTCAAGTTCTTCTTTTGCCATTTCGAACATAAAATCTTTCGGAAACCGTTTAAGATTTCTCCTTACGGCCTGTTTTAAGACTTTGGTATCGACACCGTAGAGTTCTGCCAGATTGTGGTCCAACATAATCTAGAGCAAAAAAATTTAAAATCCTGCTGAAAAGTCCTCTCCCAAGGAGAGGGAACAGCTTTTGCAAAAATTGAAGAGGGAAAGATTATTGTGAATTTCTTACCGAGAAGAGGAATCTGTTATACACCCTATTCGAATCCGTTTAGATATAATGAACCGTCCATCTGTTTTTACGGACAGACGGTTTACCTCTTTTAACCCTTAAAAAGCCTCCCCCCTGTGGGGGGATTGAGGGGGGCTTCTCTACTTCCCCAACATTAAGAGCTCATTACATCTGACTTCGGTGACATATCTTTTATCGCCCTCTTTGGTTTCGTAAGTGCGATGCATAAGTTTGCCCTCGATGGCAACCTGCTTTCCTTTTACGAGATAGTTCTCAACGATTTCTGCGGTCTTGCCCCAGGCGACAATATTATGCCACTGGGTGTCCTCTACTTTTTCGCCCTTAGCGTTTTTGTAGCTTTCACTGGTAGCGATGGAAAATTTGGCAAGCTTGCTACCGTTTTCCAAGTTTACGATTTCTGGGTCTTGGCCCAAGTTTCCAATCAACTGTACTTTGTTTTTTAAGGCGTTCATAATAAATAGTTTTATTGTTAAACAGTTAATACTATCGAACTCTTATCATTCGACAGGGCAAACATAGAACGCACTCCAAATCGTAGTCGGTTAATAAATAATTACTTTCGTTTGTAAACGTTTGAAAATGTTTTTCTTATTGATAATCAAATATTTAAATTTTTATGGAAGACTGTGTATTTTTATATTTATTAAGACTTCTAAGGTAATCCTTTATTATAAAATTCTTCAAAAGTTCAACATTAGAGAACTTTTTCGTATATTTGTTTCATAATGAAACGAATAATTGCAAAAAGTACACTTCGGAAATTTTGGAAAAAATACGCCGATTCGGAACAGTATCTGAAAACTTGGTATGATACAGCGAAAAGCTCCAAATGGAATTCTCCCAACGATGTAAAACAAACTTATATAAATGCAAGTATTCTTAAGAATGAGCGGGTCGTATTTAATATCAAAGGAAATTCGTACCGTCTTATTGTAAAGTTTAATTATCAAAAACAATGGGCGTTTATTCGGTTTATCGGTACTCATGCCCAATATTATAAAATTGACGCTGACACGATTTAAACAAATATTTATGGAATTAAGACCTATTAAAACAGAGAAAGATTACCAAAAGGCACTTGAACGCCTAGAAGTTATTTTTGACGCTAGTACCGACACTAAAGAAGGAGACGAGGCGGAAATTCTATCATTGCTCATAGAAAACTATGAAGATGAACATTATCCAATTGAGGCACCAGACCCAATCGAAGCGATAAAAATCCGGATGGAGGAACTGAACCTAAAACAAAAGGACTTGGTTGGAGTGATCGGCGGAAAGAGCAGGGTGTCGGAAATTCTGAATCGAAAGAAAAGATTGACCGTGGATATGATAAGGGAATTGGAAAGAATACTTCAAATTTCCGCATCGGTCCTTGTCAATAATTACCAGCTTGCGGAAAAATAACAAACGGTAATAAAACCTAAAAACAAAACAGCTTCGGGCTTTACCGAATGGTTTGCGTATTTTTCTAAAGTCCGCCAAAACATTTGGATTGTGGGATTTCAAACAAAAAATTAAAACAAAAACAAAAAGTTTTGGCTAAATGCAAGATGGAAAGTAATCGCTTATTTGCTCCCGTGCTGTTCTTAGTTGAACCATTGGCAAACATAAACAAACCTCCCAAAATTGAGGATTATCACTTGGAATTGTAACGGAGCATTTAGGAAAAAGTTCGAACACTTATCGGACTACAATGCGGACATCCATATCATTCAAGAATGCGAAAACCCATTTGAAACCGAACACATGGAATACAAAGTATGGGCCGAAAACCATCTTTGGATTGGAGACACCAAAAATAAAGGAATTGGAATTTTTGCCAATAAGAATGTGGAACTGGAAAAGCTTAATTGGACGGACCATTTCGAAGAAAGAAAGGTAAAACACTTTTTACCCTGTAAGGTAAATCGAGATTTTAATCTATTAGCCGTTTGGACTCACAGCAACAATTCACCGACCTTTGGATATATCGGTCAATTATGGAAATACCTCCAGATCCACAAGTCCAAATTCAAGAAGAGCTTAATTTTAGGAGACTTCAATAGTAACGTATTTTGGGACAGATCTCGCAGATGGTGGAATCATTCGGACGTTGTCAGGGAACTGGGAGAAATTGGAATTAAGAGCCTTTACCACAAATTTTGGAACGAAGAGCAGGGTAAAGAAACTCGACCCACCCTTTTTCTTCAAAAAAACATTGAAAAGCCATATCACATCGATTATGTTTTCGGGAGTATGGAGTTTCAAAATAAACTAAAGAAATTAGTGGTCGGAGATGTAAATAAGTGGCTTAAATTTAGTGATCACTTACCAATAATTTGTGAATTCGCACAGGAAATAACGGATGCCAACAAAGACGTATAAAAATAATAGGATAATAAGTGCTTTTCAAAAGGTTAGCGCACCTTAGCAAGGTCGCCAAATTTTTAAACTTGGCTTGTGTCCATCCGATTGGTTTGCGCCTTTTTTCAGCGCTACTTTTTATACACAACACCATTAAAATAGAACGTCGCCTCCCCAATAATAAACAACAAGACCTATGAAAAAACCTAAACAGCTACATCCCCTTATAATCTTCTTTACAATCTTACTAACATTTACCAACTGCAAAAACGAAAAAACGGACCCAAAACCCGAACCAAAAATCGATTTGGTAGATTTTGTTATCAGCAATGGCCAAATACTAGACGGCACCGGGAAAAAAGCATACCCGTCTAATATCTACATTAATGGTGATAGCATAGTCTACATCGGTAATTTGACCAATCCCGATTTGAAAATCGGTAAAACTATCGATGCCAAAGGTAAAATAGTCAGTCCTGGGTTTATAGACCTACACGCTCATGGCGACCCATTGAGCACCCCAGATTTTGAGAATTTTTTGGCGATGGGCGTTACCAGTATCGTTTTGGGGCAAGATGGTTCTAGCACCGATGTCAAAGATTTAAAATCCCATTTAGACAAAGTTGACAAACAGAATTTAGGCGTAAATATCATCGAATTCGTGGGTCATGGCACACTTCGGAATCTCACTGGAATCGGTACCAAAAGTAAAATCACCGATAATGAACTAGCAGAGTTAAAAGAGGTTTTAAAAGAACGGTTAGCATATTGTTTCGGACTTTCCACAGGGCTTGAATATGCGCCTGGCCTTTACGCAGAAGAAAGTGAATTAGTAGCCTTGGCAGAGGTAGTCGGTGAAGAGAAGAAGCTAATAATGAGCCATATGCGAAATGAAGATGATAATGCCGTAATCGCGTCTATAAAGGAATTGAGTCGCCAAGGCAAAAAAACACGGGTACATATCGCACATTTAAAATCCGTTTATGGAAAAGGCGAGGAACGGGCCCACGAAATTTTAGATACCATAAAAAAAATTAGACAATCCGGAATTCAGTTAACTGCGGATATGTATCCGTATATGGCAAGTTATACGGGTATTGGCATTGTTTTTCCCGATTGGTCCAAAACACCGCAACAATTCGAAAAAGCCAAGAAGAACCGCAGAAAGGAGTTAGAGGATTTTATCCGAAAAAAGGTCAACTTACGTAACGGCCCTGAAGCTACCTTATTAGGTTCGGCGCCTTATACCGGCATGACATTAGCAGAAGCGGCGGCTTCAAAAAAGAAACCTTTCGAAAAGTTTTTGGTTGAAGATCTGGGGCCACAAGGTTCATCAGGTGCTTATTTTGTAATGAACAAAGCCTTACAGGAAACGTTTTTAGCAGATCCTATTGTCGGTTTTTGTTCCGACGGCAGTAAAACGGGGCATCACCCACGCGGGCATGGTACATTTGCCAAAATTATTGAAACGTATGTGGTAAATGATAGTATACTGCCCCTAGAAGAAGCCGTTCGAAAAATGACCTCTTATGCCGCCGATATTCTGCAATTAAAAAAACGTGGCTCATTGATCATTGGTAACAAAGCCGATATCCTCATTTTTGACCCAAAAGACATCACAGCACCGGCAGATTATGTTAATCCACATCAATTGGCAAAAGGATTTGGAAAGGTATTCGTAAACGGAAAATTGGTTAGGGACAATGAAAAGTTGGCCATGGAACTAAGTGGTAAGGTGTTATTACCCGAATAATACTGGAAAAATTAGCAATAAGGATATCGACTTAGGCACATAGATAATAAGAATTGAAATGTAAACATGAAAACTAAATTTTAACCGCAAAGTTCGCAAACCTGCCTGCCGGCGGGCAGGGAAATTCAGAAGACAAATCCTTTGCGCTCATTGCATAAACCCTTGCGCACCTTGCGGTTAAACCAATATTGGATGGGTATTGAGGCAACGACCACATTCTAAAAATTACAAAATCCCCATTAATTTGGTTTGACAGTATTGGTTAAGTGCCTAAGTCAATAAGGATATTTTCAAACATAGAACTCGCTTAAACTTTGGGCCTTGACAAACACTGAAAAAGAAATGAAAAGTAATCTATGGGTGCTACTAGCACTGGTTCTTTTATTTTCGATGGGCCACGCCCAACTAATCGATTCTACGCTCCAATACTTGGCCCAAGACCCGCCGTCGGATATTCCTGAAAAGTTTGCGCCGAATATTATCTCACTGGAAAACGAAAATGAATTCGGTTCGGTATTTTCAAAAGATGCTTCCGAATTTTTCTATGCCGTAGATGGCAATGGAAGGGCAGAAATACGGTATACCCGATTGAAAAATGGTTCTTGGTCTTTACCCCAAACGATTATTTCCCATAAAACCTATAGCCATAACGACCCTTTTCTATCCCCCGATGAAAAAGAACTATACTATATCTCCGATAGGCCCCTTCAAGGCACCGGTGATAAAAAAGATTATGACATCTGGTATTCGATAAGGGAAATTGATGGATGGTCAGAACCTATAAATGTAGGTCATCCTATTAACACCGATAAAAACGAATACTACATTTCCTTTACTTCGGAGGGTACGCTCTATTATTCCTCCAACCATGCAGCAGAAGAAAACCGAGACCATGATTTTGATATTTATACCGCAAAAAAGAAAGAAGGTGTTTTTCAAGAACCTAAAAGATTGGACAACGCAATCAACTCAAAAAGATATGAGGCCGATGTTTTCGTTTCCCCCGACGAATCGTTTCTGATTTTTTGTGCCGCACGAAAAGACGGCTTGGGCAAAGGGGATCTGTACATCAGTTTTAAAGCAGCGGACGGCAGTTGGACAGTCGACAAAAATATGGGCGAAAGAATCAATTCGGAAAATCATGAACTTTGCCCTTTCGTCTCCGCGGACGGAAAGTATTTCTTCTTTACCAGTAATCAAGATATCTACTGGGTAGATGCAAGAATTATCGATAGTTATAGATAAATAGCAAAATGGACAAACCCTTCATTACCGACCAGACATTTAAAGGATCCGATTTCACTAAAAACAGACTGCCCCAAGGCGAATATGAAAACTGTGTTTTCGAGGCATGCGATTTTTCGGAAGGTTACCTCGATAACCAGAATTTTATGGAGTGTGAGTTTATCGACTGCAACCTTAGTAATACAAATCTAATGAACACCCTATTCAAAGAAGTCGATTTCTTACATTGCAAAATGATGGGGCTAAAGTTTGAAGACTGCAACGATTTTCTGATGGATTTTAGCTTTAGCCATTGTACCTTAAATCTTTCTTCGTTTTATGGCCTCACCTTAAAAAATCAAAAATTCGATACCTGTAAATTGGTTCAGGTCGATTTTACCGAGGCCGAACTGACAGCAAGTTCTTTTGTTAATTGCGATTTGGAAGGAGCTATATTCGAGCGAACCAATCTGGAAAAATCCGACTTTAGAAGCACTGTTCATTTCACTATTGACCCTGAAAAGAATCGACTTAAAAAGGCCAAGTTTTCAAAAGATGGTGCTTTGAGACTACTCAAAAACCATGATATCATTGTCGAAGATTGCTAAGACCCTCACAGGTTTCCCGCCATGTTAAATTCGATTTAAAGAGGACTTTATGTGTTTCAAAAAAAATCAAAGACAGACAAAACCTTTGGGGTCGATATCGCACATCCGTTTACAAACGGATAATTTGTATATTGTTACCAACAAACAACCCTTGCCGATGCAACGAATTTTAGCACTACTTCTCTTCATTTGCGCAGGTGCACAAGCACAAAACACGCTTTCTTTCTCCGAAGGCGGCATTTCTCCTAAAGCCGATCTATCTGAAATCGCTTGGATGGAAGGCCATTGGAGGGGCGAGGCATTCGGTGGTATCACCGAAGAAATATGGAGTCCGCCCCTTGGCGGCTCGATGATGTTTTCATTTAAACTTGTGAATGAAGGCGAGGTCAGTTTTTATGAACTCGGCCACATACGTCAAGTTGATGGTACATTGGTTTTTGAGCTGAAACACTTTCATGGTGATTTAAAGGGATGGGAAGAAAAAGATGAGGTACAAAGCTTTAGACTGATAAAGGTCGATGGAAACAGGTTATATTTCGACGGCTTCACCTTCGAGAAAATCAACACCGAAGAAATCAATATTTATGGCTTGATCGGCCATGATGATGGAACTACCGAAGAAGTAGTTTTCAATTATAAAAGACAGTAGCTTGGAGGAGAAAAAGAAATGTGAAGAATGCGGTAACGAAATTATGGGTCGGGTAGATAAGAAATTCTGTTCCGATTACTGTCGCAACGCTTATCACAATAAAATCAATAAGGACAGTAAAAAAATCATCCGAAACACCAACAACAAACTCCGTAAAAATTATCGCATTTTAGATAGCTTCCCGCTAAAGGAGGGTAAAACAAGAACTTCACGTACCCGTTTGATAGACAAAGGATTCAACTTCGATTTTTTTACTAATCTATATACCACCAAAAAAGGCACAGTCTATTACTTTGTATATGATCTTGGCTATTTGCCCTTGGAAAATGAATATTATATGATCGTGAAGCGGGATTAAAAGCCCCCTCTAGCTCCCCCTCAAGGGGAGAATAAAAACAATAAATGCTTTCCGTTCGGAAAGCATTTTTTATACATAAGAGTAAGGGTTCTCCCCTTGAGGGGGAGTTAGAGGGGGCTGCCTCCTTATTTCCAATTATGACCGGTCAATTTTAGAGCCGCAATAACGATATCTTTTCTACTGATCTGGCCGACCAAAATACCGTCTCTCATAACGGGCAACCTTCTACGGTTGTGTTTATCGAAAATACCTGCCGCATCAAAGATTGAAATATCGTGCGGAATAGTTTCCACTTCACTCGTCATAAATTTCTCGACGCTCTTATCGAGTATCGGTTGATTGAAGTACCGACTTTCCGAAATTGTCTTCATACAATCGGCCTCGGAGATGATGCCGACCAAAAATCCGTTATCGTCCATCACAGGACCACCGGAAATCTTATTTTTGGCAAAGGCTTCCATAACCTCCAAAATAGATTGTTCGGGAGAAAAGGTGACAAGCTTTCTAGTCATATAATCCGATACCAGTATAGGTGCATCGTAGTCTTTTTTAGTCGTTGATTTGGCCCTTGGCCCCATAAAACTCTTGATTCCCATATCGATTTGGTTTTTTTGATTGCCCAAATGGCAAACAGGGTTAATGCTTCAAGATAGTGAAATTTTCAATGCATTTCTGAATTATTCGATATATGAACTGTCAATTTCATAATTTTTAACACATACCGGATAAGGGTTTCTTTGATATACCCCGATTCAGAACAAGCCATATAACATCGGAATTTTATACTTTTAGCAATACAATTCCAGTAATGAAAAGATTCTCTTCCCTAACTACATTCATACTATTGGCATTGGCAGTGTATTGGGGTTTTCGCAGTTCGATGCCCATCTACGAGAGTGATGCTACCATATCAGAAACTTCGTTTTCTACGGATAGGGCTTTGGAACATGTAAAAAATATTGCCGAAAAACCACATGCCGTAGGCTTTTCGGCGCACGAAGAAGTGCGTGAATACATAGTCGGCGAACTCCAAAAGATGGGTTTGGAGACTACGCTACAAGAGGGCTATAATTTAGGCGACGAAAGCATTCTGAGTAAAGCGGTCAATATTATTGCCCATATCGAAGGTTCGGAAAACGGCAAGGCATTACTACTACTTTCCCATTATGACAGCAGTCCGCATTCGGCGTTGGGGGCCAGCGATGCAGGTAGCGGGGTGGCGACCATTTTAGAGGGTGTACGGGCATTTTTATCAGAAAACAAAAAGCCGAAAAACGACATTATCATTTTAATTTCCGACGGGGAAGAACTCGGTCTAAACGGTGCCGATCTCTTCGTAAACCAACATCCATGGGCAAAGAGCGTCGGTCTAGTGCTGAATTTCGAGGCAAGGGGCAGTGGTGGCCCCAGCTATACCTTTATAGAGACCAATCGGGGCAACCAAAACCTCGTTCGTGAATTTATTGAGGCGAATCCAAAATACCCTATGGCAAATTCGTTGTACTACAGTATCTACAAGATGCTGCCCAACGATACCGATCTGACCGTTTTTCGAAAAGACAGGGATATCGAGGGCTTTAATTTTGCCTTTATAGATGACCATTTCGACTACCACACCGCGCAAGATTCGTACGAGCGGCTCGACAAGAACACCTTGGCTCATCAGGGTAGCTATCTCTTGCCGTTATTACATCATTTTAGTGACGCCGATTTGAACAACCTGAAAAGTCTGAACGATTATGTTTATTTCAACATTCCGTTTTTCGGCATGGTTTCCTATCCTTTTGATTGGGTCCGGCCGACGTTGGGGTTGGCTATTATCCTATTTTTAGCGATACTAATACGAGGTCTACGCAGAAAAATCTTGAGTTTTAACGAAATTCTAAAAGGCTTCGTCCCATTGGTTATCATTTTGATCATTAACGGCCTAATGGGGTTTTTCAGTTGGTCGTTTCTGAAATGGGCATATCCACAGTATAACGATATGCTTCATGGTTTTACCTATAACGGCTATACCTATATCGTCGCGTTTGTTTTTTTCTCGTTCGCGGTCTGTTTTGGTGTTTACCGTAAATTCAAAAATATCGGAACACCAAATCTTTTGGTCGCTCCGCTCGTCATATGGTTGGTCATTTGTGGGGTAGCGGCCACATATCTGCCCGGCGCAAGTTTCTTTACTGTACCCGTTTTTGCCTTACTGACTGCTTGGTTCGTCTGTATCAACCAAAAAGAGGCGAACCCTTTACTTCTGGTTTTATTAAGCCTGCCGGCAATATGGTTATATTCACCTTTTATAATAGGATTCGCAGTCGGATTAGGCCTCAAAATGATGATTAGCGTTACCATTCTTGTATCGCTGACCTTCTTTTTATTGCTTCCCGTTTTCGGATTTTATACAAATAAAAAACGGTGGGCCTATTTGTGTTTTATTCCATTCTTCGGATGTATGCTGTCGGCACATTTCGATTCCGGTTTCGATTCCGATAATGCCAAGCCAAGTAGCCTTATATATGCCTTGGATACCGACACGAATACTGCACAATGGGCCACTTATGACCACGTGCTTATAGATTGGAACGAACAGTTTCTGGGCAATGATAAAAAGCCTCCTGCAAAACTTGCAAATCATGTGATAAAAAGTAAATATAGCTCTGGGTTCAGCTATGTCGCCGAGGCACCTTTAAAGCAAATCGAAGGGCCGAAAATAGAGACTACGCGCGATACTATTATCGGTAGCGAACGTTTACTGGAAATCTGTATTACGCCACAGCGAAGTGTAAACCGTCTTGATTTGTTTACGAACGAAGTTCAGCTTTTAGCTGCTACCGCTAACGGCATACCGTTTTATGATCACTATTTG
>ENA-ORXM01001727-ORXM01001727.1-marine-metagenome-genome-assembly--contig:-NODE-1727-length-28852-cov-3.784744_pt1 | contig 28852 bp, 32 predicted proteins | sample MGYA00237867_ERZ511480 | MGnify/ENA primary metagenome ERZ511480 (study PRJEB26309, sample SAMN06266103) | marine metagenome | isolation source: Algal blade | place: United Kingdom:Sidmouth, United... | reverse complement strand
CACTCCTTCCATGGCATAGTCACAACCTCCTTATTATTAGAAGATTATAACTGACCAAAATATTTAGAAGTGTTACCCATGTCTCGAGTCGTACAGATCTTTACTGATCTAAAGTAATAAAAAGTGACTCTAAAATTATATGAAATTTAAATGTTAAAAATAGGTATTACCCAGATTAAAAATTCTTCTATTGTTGAAGAAAACTTTCACTCAATAATAAAATCATTAAATTATTTTGAATCTACTGGCGTAGATATAATTATGTTTCCTGAATGTTCTTTGAGCGGATTTACAGGAAAAGTTAATGAATGTTCTAAGGATCAATTAAACAGTTATCTCTCAGAAATTGAGAATTGGTCAAAAATTAATGAAAAATATGTTGTTCTACCTACTGCTTTCATCGAAGGTGAAAAAATATTTAATACTGGGTTTATTTTTGGTGAGTGTGAAGCTCAACAATTTTATAAACTTGGATTAACTGATTCAGAGAAAACTTTTTTCTCCACTCCAAATAGAAAATTAAATAAGGTATTTCGAATAAGAGGTTATAACTTAGCAATACTTGTTTGCTTTGAAGCCCAACAAGATCCTTGGAAGTACTTTAACAATGGAGATGTCGATATTATTTTGTGGCCTGGGTATTGGGGCTGGCTTAAAGGTGAAAGTTGGCAAGAACTAAAAAAAGATGGTGAGCAAAATTTAATTTTTGAGAATATGAAAAAATGGCAAAGGCCTTTAGTGCAGTCAAACTTTGCTTTCAATGATCTGAAAGCTCATTCAGGAGCTGGGCCGCATGGGCAAAGTATGTTTGTAAATAGTAATAATAAGCTCTTTGGAAAGGGAGAGTATGATTCAGAGTCTTGTTATGAGCTTCATATTTCCAATAATGAGATCCAATTTTGTAAGAAAGTAGCAGATTTATAGCTGCAAGGAATTGCTTAGCCAAATCTATTGAAGAATATTCAAATTATACATCATGATCTTTTAGTTTACAGCTGTTGAGTGCTAAGACATGCCTTTGAGAAAAAATTAGCGATGTCTATGAAATCAAACAGCTCTCTTGAATAGAAAGTTAAATCAAAGTCCCTTACTTTTAATTAAGTACACTTTTAACATTGACGTACAGATTTGATCATCATTACAATTTTTATAAATTATATAAAGGATATCGATAAAAATATTAATTCTGGCCATTTTCTTCAGCTGTGGGGAATCTGTCTCCTCATTATCACCAACTAATAATAAGTTACCTTTAAATATTAAAAAAGAAGTAGATCCAACAATTGAATTTAATAAGAACTTTTCTGAACTCGAAGAGACTCACAAAATTGAATTATCGTTACCTCTTTTTGAGCAATCAAACCAAGAAATTAAAGAAACTGAGATTAACACTTTTAATAAAATAAAGCTTCGAATTAAAAAGCTTTTAAGTGTTAAGAGTAAAACGAAAAACTTCAAAAATACAATCTTTGAGCTGCAAGATATCTTGGAAGAAGTTCAAGATGTCCGTAATAGAATAGACTTAATAACAAGAGTAACATCTAGTGAAGACATAAGAAAAGTTGGGATTGAGACAAAAACAAAGTTAGATGAATGGAAATTAGATACAGTTTCTAGAGAAGATATCTTTGAAGCTTATCAACTAGCTTTAAAAAATATTAATGCAACCAACGAATACGATCGCCTAGAAAAGGTTGATCTGCGTATCATTGACTTTCTAAATAGAGATTTTAATGACTCTGGATTTGGAAAAACAGCTGAAGTGAAAGATAAAATCAACTCACTGTTTAAAGAAATTGTCAATTAAAAGAAAAAATTTATTCAAACGATAATCTAGCAAATAATCAAAAGGTTTCATTTTTCTTAGATGAACTTGTTGGCTTAAACCAACACCACTTAAAACAATTAACACTTCATAATGGGCAGTATCAAGCTAGACCTGGAATTTCAAATCAATTTTCTACTATTGTTGCAAATGCTGATCTTGAAGCGACTAGAAAACGGATATTTCAAGCAAGAGTGAGTCTTTCAAAAAAAGAAAATAAAGAGCTCATGCATCAAACCATTTTAAAGCGAGCTAAACTTGCCAAACTCCTAGGCTATGAACATTGGGCAGATTATAGAACTTCTATGCAAATGACAGGATCACAAAAAGTGGCTCTGAATTTTGTTAATGACTTAATAGAAAAGTTAGATACGAAATTTCACAAAGAGACCAACACCCTAAACGACATGAAGCAAGCGTCAATAAACAATCAGTCATCAGAACTTCAAGCATGGGATGTGGCTTATTTCACAAAAAAACTTAAAAATGAGAGATATGATTTAAACCTTGATCATTTAAGTGAGTATTTTGAATATTATAATACTCTAGAATCAATGTTTGAAATTTATGAAAGTAAGTTTTTAAAAAAAATAAAAAGAGTGATTTTTAATTAACGATTTAGTTAAAAACTCAATTTAGTCCATGATAAATAGAAGATCGTGGTGATTAAAGAGAAATTAAATCCGGAAAAAAATTCCTATACAAAAGAGTCATATATAGATTTTTAGATTTATCTCGATTACCCGATAAATAATTTATGAAGTATATAATTATTTTATTTCTTATAAGTTGCTCTACCGCCAATCAGAATAGATCCATTTCTGCTGCTGAAAAAATCGGCAGTATTAAAGTCGAGAAAAAACAAAGATACTTGGTAGATGATCTTAAGGTCTGCAGAACAGCCCCTCAAGAAAAATATAATCGATCAGAATTTCTTGGGTTAATAGCAAATAAGAACAATAGCTGCCTTGATATGTCTAGGCTTGTTCTTAACAGAGAAAAAGTAAAACATAAATCTTTCTCAATGAAAGATGCTTCAATTTGTGAAATTGAAAAAGGTAGTTGGGTAGATTTTTTTAATAATGGTGCTTTATCAATTGGTAAAGGCGAAGATGAAACCAAGCCTTTAGTCACATTTACTGTACCTTTAAGAACTGTATATTATTCTGGTGGGTATAGATGGAGTAAAGAAAAAAGGTCTCATTATTTTAATCACGTAATTGATCGTGAACACCATCTAGTGACAAGTAAATCTAATAACTTAAAAAGAAGTAGAGGCGACGGTCTTAAATCTCTAGGAAGTGATTTTAAGAACCTGTGCGCTTATGCTGGAGCTTGGCTGAGAATTAAAAAGAAATGGGGAATGTGTGCATTTCCAATTGAAGCAAATACTTAAGAGAACTCGAAAAAAATTGTAAGGAAAATTATTCTCGAGATCAATGGCGCCACTGGATTGATGAGGATAAAGACTGCTTGAGTTCAAGGCAAGAGGCGTTGATAAGAGATAGTGATAAAGATTTGTTGATAGAGAAAAAAAATGGAAAATGTCATCTAAAGGGTGGTTCATGGTTTGATCCTTACTCCGGGGACACGTATGAAAATCCTTCAGAAATGGATATAGATCATTTCGTTCCACTAAAGAATGCTCATCTTCATGGTGCTTGGTCATGGCCGACTTGGAAGAAAAGAGACTTTGCTAATTTTATGAATGATAAGGTTCATTTAATCTCTGTGAGCTATAAAGAAAATAGATCTAAGTCTGCTAAGAGGCCTGAGAAATATTTGCCAAAAAATGAAAAGTATATTTGTTCTTATATGAAACATTGGATTCGGATTAAACCTGAATGGAATCTGTTTTTAAATGAAGAAGAATATAACTTCATGAATGAGACAAATATTAAGCATAAATGTAGAATTGATTTGAATCTTGACTAAATTTTAAGGTACTCTTTAATCAATATATGAAATATTTTATCTTTTTATTCTCCCTCACTTCTCTTGCCTCGACTTGCCCTAGCTTGAAAGGAACTCTTAGTAATTGCAGATTAGCAAATGATGCAAACTTCATGGTTAAAATGATTTGGAATAGATTTAATATTGAACCTTTAGTGATAAGTGAGGTTCAAGACTCTAAGGGAAATATTTTATCTTATTCAAACCAGACAGATACATTTGAACTGAATAAAACTCTTAAAGTTAATACTGATATTGGAGAATTAGTTTTAGCCCCCATAAGATGTAATGCTGGCTTTGTTCAAACAAAAACAACATCTATCATTGAACCTCTGAAATTTGAAGTTGAGGCTGAAATAAGTGTTTCTGCCAATACTAATTCATATCAATTTTATATTAGAAACTCTTATTCGAACTTCCAAGTTCTATGCCAACGTAAAATTTAATCAAACTTATCTTACATTCTTTAGATAGTTTGCTAGCATTCCTTTTATAGGGAGAGAATATTGAGAAATAATAAAGAAAGTATATATGTATTCATTCTCGCACTTATTCAATTTTGTCACATTCTAGACTTTGTTATCATGATGCCTTTAGGACCTCTCCTAATGAAAGAGTTTTCAATTTCAGCAACGCAATTTAGCGTTTTGATCTCAAGCTATAGCTTCAGTGCAGCTCCTGCTGCATTACTTTCTGGAGTTTTTATTGATCTCTTTGATCGTAAAAAGTATGTCTCTGTAGCTTTAGGACTATTCATTATCACAACATTTATGTGTTCATTGATGAATTCCTATTCAGCCCTTTTAATAATGAGAGTTTTTGCTGGAGCGTGTGGCGGAGTCTTAACTGCAACGATTTTGGCCATCCTCAGTGACCTAGTTGCTGTAGAGAGAAGGGGGCAAGCAACAAGTACAGTCTTTGCTGCCTTTTCTTTAGCATCAATTATAGGTATTCCATTAGGTTTGATTATTGCAGATTTCTTTTCCTATAAATGGACATTCGTTTTCATCGCTCTTATCGCTATGATTACGTTTGTTTTGGTCCAACTTTATATTCCGAATTTAAAAGAGCATTTAAATAAAAATAAAAAAAACCTATGGCTAGATTATAAAAATGTGTGTCTCAGAAAAAAATATTGGCCTGCATTTTTCTTACCAACGACAGTTTCTTTTTCTGCCTATTTAATCATCCCGTTTATAAGTACTTATTTGGGATTAAATCTTGGATGTACTGAAAAAGACTTAAGTGTGATCTTTTTTGTTGCTGGATTTTTCACAGTTGTAAGTATGAAGGTTGTAGGAAAGCTTTGTGATCTTTATGGAAGTAAGAAGGTTTATTATATTGTTGCGACTATTTCATTTATTCCTGTCTATCTTTTTACTAATTTAACTTCTAAAAACCTAGTTATTATAATTTTTGTCTCATCATTTTTTCAAATGTTTGTCGCGGGTAGATTTATACCTAGTATGACTATAGCTACAAAAGTTCCTATCCAAGCTGATAGGGGAGCATTTATGAGTATTATGCACGCTTTAAGGTCCCTGTTTAGTGGATTTGCTGCTCTTATTGCAGGTCTTATAATAACAACCTCTCCAAGCACGGGGTTATTGATCGGTTTTCATTATACAGGGTATCTAAGTATATTTTGTACCATTATTTCTTTTTATATTATGAAGAAAACTTCTGACCTATTGATCTGATGGACTAATAAATTCTTTGATCTTTTTATAAGATTCAAAATCCCAGTTTTTAGGTTGTTTCCTTGTCTTACTCTCAACATAAGTATCTAGGTAATGGGAATTCATAGGACGACCACACATTCCTACAGCAAAACCTAATGGTTTTCTCTTCTTGGGAATGAAATTGAAAATAAAGTCATACCTTTTATCAAACTCTTTAACTAATGAGATGGAATTAATTTCACACTTTGAAATAATCTTTTTTGAATTTAATAGTTTAAGGAAGCGTAAACTCCAAATTGCTCTTTTGATATCTTTTATAAAATTGAACCTTTCTAGACCAGTTGCATCTTCTAATTCAATAAGACTATAAAAAGAATCATATTCAAAGCTAGGAGCTAATTTTAATAATTTCCAGAAGCTATATAAATATAAATGTTTATAGGTATGACATAAATTTTTATTTTTATTTTTAAACTTTTGAACAAACTTAGAATCCTTAAGTAAGTCTAATACTTGTTTTGTATACTTCTTAATGTTAATTTTCCCTTCAACACTTCTTGGGAGTAATTGATAGGGAAGAAATTCGTTAATAATTTGGCCTCTAGAGTTTTCAGAGAAAACTTCTTCATTTATTAAGCCTGTAGAAAGATAGTCACGACTTTCTTGAGACAAAATATCAAAAGCTTTTGTGAAGTATTGTCTATATTCTTTTTGATGGGGCATTCCCCGTACGGTATATTGTTCGACTTCATGAAATTTTATTATTTTTTCATTTATTGTTAAATTTGATAGATTTAAATAATTACTTTTGAAGTACTCTAAGTTTTTAACTTGGCTTGAAGTCTCAAGACTTTGTGGTTGTCTTAAAATAGATGGATGTGAGCACGAAAGTAAAAGTAAGATAAAAAACTTTTTCATCAAATCTCTAAATAAATTGCTAATTGTTCTCTTTCACTCTCAGGAATAGCTACAGATTTTTGTTGCTCATAATCAAAATGAATCATAACGGCTTTCCCCTTAGCAACTTTTAAGTCTTTTTGAAACACAAGATGTTCAACTATCATTGAAGAGTTTCCAATTTTTGATAAATAGGTTTGAACTAAAACATCATAACCGTAATGAATTTGATCTAGAAAATCGACTTCGCATCGTGCAATAATTAACCGCCATTTTTTGGGATCCAAATCAGGGGTGAAAATTTTAAACAATGGTTCTCTGGCTAATTCAAACCATTGTACTAAGATTGTATTGTTAATATGACCCAGAGCATCTGTTTCAAAAAAACGAGGGGTGATAGTTTGTTCTAATCTCACCCCTTGATTTTAGTACTTTCTGAGTAAAGCAACAAGGATCCCTTTAATAGAGAAATCTTGTCCTTTATTAACTTTAATAGGCTTGAAGGCAGAGTTTGCAGGGTGTAACTCGTAATAATCGTTTTTCTTATGAAATGTCTTAATGGTTGCGCCGCCATCAATGACCGCGACAATTGTATCTCCATTTTTTGCACTTATTTGTGATTTAATAATAACATGGTCACCATCAAATATTCCTTGGTCAATCATGGAGTCCCCTTGAACTTTAAGTGCAAAGCATTTATTTTTTAACGCCATTCTAGGAATCATTGACTGGGCCACAGAGAGATAATCACTATGATGATCAGCTATCTCAAGTGGGCTACCAGCGGCAACTGTTCCTAAAATTGGAATAAGTTCATTATCTTCTGCTTGTTCAACTAATTCTAAGCTACGAGTAGCATTATTATTAGTTGTTATCATTCCAGCTCTTTTAAGATAATTCACATAATCCACCACACTCCCAAGAGATTTTAGACCAAAGTGGTCTCTAATCTCTTCGAAGGTTGGGGAATTTCCATTTTCGTTTATAAAGCTTTTAATAAACTCTAGGACTCTTTTTTGCTTAGGCGTTAAACTCACTATACTTTTCCTCGAAGTCGATTAAATCTAAAAAATTTGTAAAACAATCATCAATTGCAATACCCATTATAAATTCGAACTCTCTTTTACTGGGGCAATAATAATGCTCCCCTGAACTTTGCTGATGTATTCTTTCAGCCATTTGAAATGCTTGTCTAGTCATTGTGCTCTCCTTACGGGTTTTTTACGTAGGCTTAGTGTTTACGTATTTTATCCGTAAATCAACAGACTAGTTTGATTTTTCTCTTCTGACATATTTTGGGAGATGGACATTGTTGATTTTGTTTATAACGGAACAAATTGCCACTCTAACGCGTAGAGTATTTGAAGGTTGTCCTAAATCGAGATGATAGGTGGATACAATTTCAATACTTAAAGGAGAGAAATGAAAACAATTTTACTCGCATTATTATTTGGTCTTTCAACTTTAACGATTGCCTCTGGCGGTCACGACGGAAAAAAGAAAATGCATAAGCAAATGCGAAAGCATAAAAAGAACTGGAAAGGTAAAAAAGAAAAACTATCAAAAATGAAAGAAAAACTAGGGCTAAGTGATGATCAAGTTAGTAAAATTAAATCTATAAGAGAATCCAGTAAAGATAGAATGAAAACGTTAAGAGGTCATAAAAAATCTGCTAAGAAGCAATTTAAAGAAGCAATGAAAGGTTCAACTAAATCACCTGCTGAACTTAGAAGTTTGTTTAACATCGTTCAAAATAAAAAATCAGAGATTGCTAATGCAAGATTTGAAAAAAAATTGGCAGTTAGGGCGATTCTTACTCCTGAACAACTTGCTAAACGGAAAAACTTTGGATCAGATGACGATGATTCTAATGACGAAGATTAATCTAGTTAATATTTAATAGATCATAAAAAAGGGTATAGACTTATCAAATGAGTCTATACCCAAAAACCTTTACCCCTCTCAATGTTCACGGCATTACACTTAAAAATAGAATTGTAATGGGATCAATGCATACTGGTCTTGAAGATCGGTTTCGATTTGATAAATTAGCCCATTATTTTAAGCAACGAGCAATCGGTGAAGCCGCATTGATGATTACTGGAGGTTTCTCTCCTAACTTCAGGGGCAGACTCTCTCCAATCGCTTCACAATTATCTTATTCGTTCCAATTAGGAAAACACAAATTGTTAACTCAAGTTGTTCATGAGCATGATAGTAAAATTATTTTGCAAATTCTACATGCTGGAAGATATGGGAATCACCCTTTTATTGTTGGAGCAAGTAATAAAAAAGCCCGCATCTCAAAATTTAATCCAAAGGAGTTAAGCAATAGTGCAGTAGAGAGAACAATTAATAGTTTTGTTAAGACTAGTAAGCTTGCTAAAAAAGCCGGATATGACGGTGTTGAGATCATGGGCTCGGAGGGGTATTTAATTAATCAATTTCTTTCTAAGAAAACAAATATGAGAACAGATAACTTTGGAGGGAGTTTTCATAATAGAATGAGGTTTGCTCTTGAGATTATTCACCGAACGAAAGAAGCTGTAGGGAATGATTTTTTATTAATTTATAGAATCTCGGCTTTAGAGCTCGTTGAAGATGGTGCTCATCTGAGTGAGGTCCTTGAGCTTGCTAAGCTTTGTGAAAAAGCTGGAGTTTCAATTTTAAATACTGGGATTGGTTGGCATGAATCTAGAATTCCTACAATTGCAGCCATGGTTCCAAGATCAGCTTTTAGATTTGTCACAAAAGATTTAAAAGAGGCTGTTAAAATTCCAACGATTGCAGTAAATCGATTTAATAATCCTGTAGATATTGAAAAATGTCTTGAAGAAGGTTTTTCTGATTTAGTATCTATGGCCAGACCTTTTTTAGCTGATCCAGAATTTGTCATTAAAATGAAACAAGAACGTGCAGAAGAGATTAACACTTGTATAGCCTGCAACCAGGCCTGTCTTGATCATATCTTTAGTGCAAAGCGAGCAAGTTGCCTTGTCAATCCAATGGCCTGTTATGAGTCAGAGTATGAAATTAAAAGGTCGCATATTCCTAGGAAGGTTTTAGTTGTTGGTGCTGGGCCGGCTGGATTAAGTTGTTCAACCACCTTAGCGCAAAGAGGTCATCAAGTTACTATTGTTGAAAAAGCAGCTGAGATTGGTGGCCAGTTTAATCTAGCAAAAATAGTACCTTCAAAATCTGAGTTTTATGAAACTCTTCGATACTACTCAGTGATGATTAAGAAATTAGGTATTGAATTAAAAACTAATACTGAATTTAAAGATATAAATCCTTCTGATTATGATGAAGTTGTGATGGCAACGGGAGTAAAACCTAGAATCCCTAAGATAGAGGGCATAGATCACAAAAAGGTTATTCATTATAACGATTTATTGAGTAAGAAAAAAGTTGCAGGAAAAAAAGTAGTTATTATCGGTGGGGGAGGAATCGCAATGGACTCTGCTACCTACTTATTTTCAGAAGAATTAGATTATTATAAATTCTGGGGTATTGATAAATCTATCAAAAATCGTGGAGGTCTTGTTCAAAGTAGTATCGAGAAACCAAAACGAGAAATAACTTTGTTTAAAAGATCGCCTGGTAAATTTGGTTCAGGGCTAGGGAAAACGACTGTTTGGGCCCATAGATCAGCTTTAAAAAAAGAAGGTGCCAAGTTTATTAATGAAGCTGAATATATATTGATTGATGATAAAGGACTGCATTATAAAAAAGATGGCAAAATTGAAATAGAATATGCCGATAGTATTATCATCTGTGCCGGACAAGTTAGCCACCAAGAGATTGAAAGTACAAATACTATTGGGGGAGCATTAAATGCCAAAGCTATTGATGCTAAAAGAGCTATTAAGGAGGGCTTTGAATTGGGGCTTAAAATTTGAATCATTATAAAAAATCATATTTTTCAAAACTTCCAAAGCGGATTAATGCCAATATTTTAAATTGTCTTCACGGATATAAAAGCCCTTTATTAATTGGAACGAAAGGAGAAGTTGAAAACTTAGCCATATTTTCAAATGTGTTTCACTTAGGTGCCAGTCCACATTTAATCGGAATGATCTCAAGACCTGATAGTGTTAATAGAGATACATTAAAAAATATTAAGAGTACTAAGTTTTTCACCATTAACTTTATTGATGAAGAAAATTTAAGAAACTCTCATCAAACAAGTGCAAGGTATTGTGAATCAGAATTTAAGAAATGTGATTTTACTGCTTTGTACTCAGATGACTGTAAAGCACCCTACGTTAAAGAATCTAAGTTAAGATTAGGCCTTGATCTAAAAGAAATTATAGATATTTCAATCAATAATACTCACTTAATTATTGGAGAAGTCTTTGAAGTTTTCTCTAAAGTAAATATTGAAAATTTAGATTTATCCAGAGTTTCTAATATTGCAGTTAACGGTTTAGATAGATATTTCAAAACATCTCCACATGTTAGATTAAGTTATGCAAAAACAGACTCTGAACTTAAAGAATTAGACTTTGATTAAACAAATCTTCTAAATGTTTGATGGCAAATATAAGCTTTTACATTTAAGATGAGCTCATTATGAAGTTTATTTGTATCTTATTTTTTAGTCTCCTTAGTTTTTCAAGTAATAATGAAACTCTTTTAAATAATATAAAAGAATTAGATTTTTTTACTTTGGGGTCGTGTAATCACCAAAGGTTTCCTCAACCGCATTGGGGCAATATTAAAAAGATGAATCCAGACCTTATGCTTTTAATGGGAGATAATGTTTACAGTGATTTCTTGTCGTTTCAATCTCTTGAAAAAGACTATCAGATGTTATTAACAGGGAAAGGATTTAAAGAGCTAACACAGAAAGTTCCTTTTATTGCCACATGGGACGATCATGATTATGCCGGCAATAATGAAGGATTTGATTACCCAGGAAAAGTGGAATCTAAGAAATTATTTTTAAAATTTGCTCAAGAGCCTACTTACTCAGACAGGACCTTAACTCCTGGTATTTATACGAGCTATGATTTTGGGGAAGGAGATAAATCTGTTAGATTTATTTTATTAGATCTTAGATCATTTCGTAACTCTAAAGAACTAGGTTATAAAGACTTATTAGGAGAACCACAGTGGGAGTGGTTGGAGCAAAAATTAATAAGCTCTAAAGCAAAAATTAATTTTATAGTATCAAGCACAAGTGTTTTTTCTAGGCCTGGAAAAACCAAGAAAAATGAAAAGTGGATTGATTATCCAAAATCTTTTAAAAGACTCATGCATTTAGTAGAAAAGCATGAACCTAGTGGAGTGTTTTTCTTAAGTGGAGATAGACATTTTGGGTTAATGCATTCCTATACATATAAATCAAGAACATTTCATGAGTTTATTTCCTCTGGATTAACCCATGGTGCAAAGACAACAACCGCTTTATTGAGAATAAAATATGGCCCACTTTCCTATGCTGGCCGAAATTATGGTTCAATCGCTATTGATTGGTCCAAGCAACCTTCAATGACATTAAAGATTCATTCATCTACCGATGGGTCAATACAGGCAAAAAAATCATATATCCTCAATAATAATAGATTTGATGCTATTTCAGCACCGACCGATCCTATTTTGACTCGCTAGTTTTTTCATTTATCATTAATTTATGAAAGTTTATAACACTCTTACGCAGAAAAAAGATGAATTCAAAGCCAATGATCCTGATCATATAAAAATGTATGTTTGTGGTCCCACTGTTTATGACTACTTACATATTGGTAACTTTAGAGGAGCTATAGTTTTTAACCTATTAAGAAATTGGTTAGAAGCGAAAGGAAAGAAAGTTACTTATGTTTATAATTATACAGATGTTGATGATAAAATTATCAAGCGTGCTAATACAGAAGGTGTTGATTCTTCTGTTATCTCTGAAAGGTTTATTCAAGAGTTTGAAAAAGACTTTAATCGTTTAGGACTAACCCGACATGAACACAATCCAAGAGTCACAGAATTTATGGATGAGATCATTGTGTTTGTAGAGGATTTAGTGAAAAACGAAAAAGCATATGTTGTAGATGGAGAGGTATTTTACGCCATTGATGAGTTTGCCGATTATGGAAAGTTAAGTAAAAAGAAGCTTGATGATCTGGAAGCTGGTCAAAGAGTTGAGGTTGATACAAAGAAAAATAATCCTTATGACTTTGTTTTGTGGAAACCTAGTAAGGAGGGAGAACCTTCTTGGGATTCTCCATGGGGGAAAGGACGACCTGGCTGGCATATAGAATGTTCTGCTATGATTCAAGGGATTTTTGGTAAAGAAACTATTGATATTCATGGAGGAGGAATAGATTTAATTTTTCCTCATCATGAAAATGAAATTGCTCAAGGTGAAGGTAGAACTGGTTGCCAATATTGTAACTATTGGATGCATAATAACTTTATTAACATGAGTGGTGAGAAAATGAGTAAGTCACTTGGTAATGTGATGAAAGCTCGTGACTTTATGGACAAGTATCATGGAGAAATTTTAAAATACTTATTCTTATCAGTTCATTATAGGTCAATGCTATCGATTGATTCAGATAGAATCTTTCAAGTGATCTCAGCTCTTGATCGAATTTATTCAGCAATTGATCTTGCCAATAATGTTTGTGAAAGTGTTACTGACTCTGGAGATCTTGATGGCGGATTTAAAAAAACTATTGAAGATTTAGATCAAAAAATAGCAAACTCCTTAGATGATGATTTAAATAGTGCTGAGTTCATCTCTTTTATTTTTGAAGGAGTTAGGGCCTTTAATGCACTTGGGTTTAAAAATAAAAAATGGAACGGACACCATAAAGAAAATTCTAAATATTTTAAAAACTGGCTACACTCAAAAGGAGCGATGGCAGCATTATTCCAAGAAGATCCAAGGGTGATTAAAAATCGATTTGATGAAATACTCATTGATGAAAAAAATATAGATCTCAAAACAGTTGAATCATTGATCACTAAGAGAAATACCGCTCGAGATAATAAACAATGGGAAGAGTCTGATAAGTATAGAGATGAACTTGTAAGTATCGGTATTGAGCTCCAAGACGGTGTTGGCAAAGGATGGACTATTAAGAAGTAATTGAGACAATATTGCTCAATTACTTGTTTTGTCTTTTAACCTGTTTCTAATTAATAATTTCTTTTCTATACTTAAATAGTTGATGAAATTTATTCTTATATTATTTTTAATGTCTATAACATGTGCAGGGCAAAGCTTTGATGAAGCTAAGTACCAAGAAACAATTTTAAATTGGCGAAAGTTAGTTGATAAATCAAAGTATACTTTTGAGTCAGTCAAGATAAGTAGCGAAGAAACTCAAAAATTAAATCATCAAGATCATATGGTTGAGCTAAATTTAATGAGTCAACAAAGATCAAGTTATCTTAGTTATCTTTATCATAATAATAAGAAAGAACTGTTTAAGATTGATAAAGACTTTTTAATTGACTTAAAAAGAGAACTAAAAGTTGTTCCTTTTAAGTGGTATACAATGTTTTTCATTAAGGCCAAAAGATTAAAGAGTTATTTAAACTCTGGTTTTACAGGTCTCTCAAAACTTGTTTTAGAGCTTATTAAAATATTAAGTATTTTCTTTGTCCCATTTTTTGCTTGGAAGATCTCAAATAAATTAACAGCAGAAGTGAAAAAGAGAAGGTCGGAATATGTAAAACTATCTTATAGGGGAAAGAAGAGTTATTCATTTGCCTCTGAGTTTATGCGAATTTTTGTTATTTACCTTCCATGGTTTATAGCTTTAGCTGCATTATATGTTATGGTTTGGTTAGTGAGGCAAAGTGAATCATTAAGTGAGTTCGCTGACTTTGTTTTATTTTCTAGATTTTATATCTATTACAGAATACTTAAAAAGTTTATTTATGATACTTTAGTTAGAATTGGTAAAACGCGATCTAGACACAAGCAAGAACTTCTCAAGCTTCAAGAAAAAGCAACAAACCATGCTACCAAGTTTGGTTTAATCTTGATGTGGACATATTTTCTATTAGATCTCATTAAGAGTGTTGTAAGCAAAGGCCTGTCTTACTATATAGTCTTATTTTTTAGTTCATTATTAGTAGGGCTATTAATTTTAATTATTGCAGCTCAATGGAGAGAGGAGCTTTCTCAAAAATTGAAAGCTTTTAGCTGGCCACATCTATCAACTTGGTTTGCCGACCTAGTTGCAAAGAAGAAGTATTTCTTTTTAAGCTTACCTGCTCTTTTAATCGTTCTTGTTGTTAACTCTTTTCAAACTCTTTTAAGTTGGTCAGAAAGATTTGATGTCGTGAAAAAAGTTACAGCTCAAATATTTAAAAAACGTCTTGAAAGCTCAGAAAGTCTCATTGAAGAAACAACTCATGAAATCCCAGAGGATTATCTCGAAAACTTTAAAAAATGTATTGATGATGATACCAGTTTATTCGTAAATCCAGAAAATGATATTCTTGATCGAATAAAAAAAATAATTAATGATTGGATTGATGATAAAAGTGAAGAAAACTCTATGGCCATCGTCGGAGAGACCGGAATAGGGAAATCTACAATTTTATCTATGATAGCAAGAAACTTTCGTGCCCTAAAAGTTGTAAGTGTACAAATGGAGAAAAGAGTCTCTAGTGAAAAAGACTTTTATGACTTTATCTTTAATACATTAGGCATTGAAGGGGAGGGAATTGTTTCTTTAATTAAGCATGATAAAAGTATTGAAAAAACCTTAGTAATGATTGATGAGGCCCAGAACTGTTTTATATCAAAGCTTGGTGGATTTGAATCTTTTAAGGCTTTAACTGTAGTATTAAATGCTAAACTTGATAATATTTTCTTTTGTATTTCCTTTAATCAATACTCATGGAACTATTTAAATGCTTGTTTTGGAAAAAATCAAAACTTTAGAAATATAATTCATATAAAGAGTTTAAGTGAAACTGATTTAAGAAACATAATTATGAATAGACATGAAAAATCTAAATATGAGGTTTCATATTTAGATATCATTCGAGCCGTGGGTGGAAAGTTTGCCAGTGAGAGTATCGAAGTTATTGCAGATCAATTTTTTAGATTATTGTGGGAGCAATCATTAGGTAATCCAAGAGTGGCTATCTCTAATTGGTTGTCTTCTCTTAAGTTCAATGGAAGAGATAAGTTTTATTTGGGTCTTCCTCATGATGATGATTTATCCAAAATTCTTGAAAATATGAGCGATGATACTCTTTTTACGTTTGCTTCAATAGTAAAGCACGAAAATCTATCAGTTAAAGAAATTATGGAAATCACTCACCTTAGTGAGGGGGCAGTGAGATATGCGATTAGATTTGGAATTGATAACTCAATTCTAAGTATGAAAGATACAAAAAGTTATACAATAGATAATAGATTTCAACATACCTTGATAAGGTATTTAAAAAAGAAGAATTTAGTTTATGCCAGCTAGTAAAAAATTAACTGAAGCTTTTGATTATTTAAGTCTCTTTAGAATAGAGTCTGTTTTCTTATTAGTTATAGGTTTTTGCCTTCTGATTTATATTGCTAAAAAGTTCAGAGAATTTGTCACAAAGATACAAAAAAAATATCCAGATCAAAGATTAAGTATTTTACAAATTGCTACAGTTATAACTTTTATTTGGTATATTTTTGGATCTATATTGATAGTTTATGGTGCTATTAGACCTCCCAAAGAAGTACTCTTAGGTCTTGGAGGGTCTGCTGCTGTAGCAATTGGTTTAGCTCTTAAAGATATTGTCGCTTCTCTCATTTCTGGTGTTGTCCTATTATTTGATCGTCCATTTCAAGTAGGAGATAGGGTAAAATTTAAGGAAGTCTACGGAGAGATTAGTCATATTGGTCTAAGGGCAGTCCGGTTAGTAACACTCGATGATAGTCTAATTACAATTCCAAACTCAGAATTTACAAGCAATTATGTCTCTTCAGGAAACTCTGGAGCTTTAGATATGATGATTGAAATACCCTTTCGATTATCAACTGATGTAGATATAGATAAAATTAAAGAAGTTCTCTATGAAATAGCGATTACAAGTCGATATGCCTATTTAAAAAAGCCCGTTGCGATTGTAATGAGTGAAGTTACAATAGGCTATTCTGTGGCGTTATTGTTTGTCGTAAAGGCCTATGTTTTTGATGTGACTTACGAGAAGGCGTTTCAAACCGATATAGTATCAAGGGCCCATAAATACTTTCAAAAACAAGGTATAAATAGACCCAATTCTCACTTTTTAGTTGTCAATGAAGCACTAAATTCGTAATTAAAAACCTATGAAAGATAAGATTTTTGATATTCTGGGTATGGGACTATCTGGACTATGCATAATTCATTGCATTGTGTTGCCATTTATCGTCTTAATTTATCCAGCCGCTAACTTTGTTGAAGATCATTTAGTTCATGATTTAATATTTGTATTTATTGTCTTAACAGCTCTTTTATCTTTTCTTCCTCATGCAATAAAAAACAAATCATTAAAAAGCTTAATTCTTCCTATCATTGGAATCATTTTAATGATCATCTCTAACTCAATATATCATCATGAAAAGAGCACCTTAAACTTAGTGATTAGTTTTTTGGGGAGCTTCTTTTTGATTTTGGCCCATTATAAGCATTTTCAAGCAAGAAATTGCTGTAAGCAAGAACTTGAGGCTTAAAATTCTTTGTAACATTCTGATAAGTTTAGACGAATAAGACAATGAAGCCTATTTAAAGGAGAATCATGAAACTGAGCTTAATCAAAATAACTTTGTTATTCAGTACTTTAGCCTTTGGACACTCATCAGAATTACTTAACCTTCAATGGCATGACTCAAAAAATAGGGTACATAAGCTTTCAAAAAAAGATTTTTCAAAAAAAATAACAATCATTAATTTTTTTAAAAGTAATTGTCCTCCATGCCACTCATTTGGACTTCCACTTACAAAACAAATTTCTGATCATTATAAAAGTGATCCTAGGGTGCAAGTTTTAGTGGCCCAAACGGTATTTTCAGGCTTCAAGACGAACACCGAAAGTAAGCTCAAAAGCATAAGAGATAAATTCAAACTTGATATCTTAATGGCTCAAGACGATAAAAATGGGACAGGGTCTTCATTGATTGGAAGATATGCGGCTCAAGGAACTCCATGGTTTGTGGTAATAGATGAAAATGGAAAGACGTTATTATCTGATTACCGGGTAAGTTTTTCTAGCCTGCAAAACCTAATCGATAGCGCGAAAAATAAAATCAAGTAGACTAGCTAAGTATAATTCTGGTCATACCATCTGCTGATTCTTTTGGAATTTCAATCTCCAACTCAGGAGTGTTTTTAATAAAGTTCCTAAGCCAGTTTTTTAAAATTCCGTTGCCATGACCATGGATAATTTCAAGGTAGGGTAGATTATCTGCATATAGGTCGGATACCATTAATTCAACTTTGTTTCTAAACTCATCTATCCTCATGCCTCTAGCGTCTAGACTTAAACTCTCATGGGCCTTCTTGGTATAATTAAATGAAAAGTCATTAACAGTTTGCTTTTGCTTGGGGCCATAAGCGAGTTCATCAAATTGAGCTTCAACTTTAAAGTTTTTTCCAATACTTAACAATACTCTTTTTGTGCCCAAGTTAACCTTGAGTACTTTGCCAAGTTTACGAAGTGGTTTATAAATATAACTTTGCTCAATAATTGGGATTTGATTTATCGTTTTAAAGTTGCTTTTTTCTTCTTCTTTTAAAACTTCCTCAGATTCAATTTGACGGAAATTTTTATCAATAGCTTTTGGGGTTGTAATTTTCTTACCCTTAATATCATCGAGTAATTGGTAAGATTTTTTCTTAATTTTACTTAACTCAAGTTTTAACTTCGTGATCTCTTCTTGAGTCTTTAGCTTTAAAATACCCTCTTGAGCCTTAAGTTGATTTGATAAACGTTGATTAATATCTTTATTTTCTTTTAACTCTTTTTCGAGGTACGACTTCTTCTTTGAGACTTCTGATAATAAAGCCTCGTAATCCATAAGTTTTTTATCGAGAATTTTCTTGGCACTTTCTACGATTTCTTCTCCAAAGCTAAACTTCTTTGAAAGCTGTGTGAATATTTCTAGGGCCCTTGAGCTTCCTGGAGAGTTAAAAAAGAGCTTATAGGTTGGCATGCCTGTATCTGGGTCAAACCCAACATGCGCTGACATCAGGCTACTTTTTTCATGTGTTTTTACTTTCAGCATTTGATGGTGAGTTGAAACAAAAATAAGTGGTCGAGTTGTATTGTTAAAATATTCAAAAAAACCAAGTGCAAGAGAGGAAGCCTCTTCAGAGCTGGTTGAATTAAAGATTTCATCTATGAAAATAATAGAGTTCTGTCCAAGAGATTTTGCAAGTTCTAAGTAATTCTTAGTCTCAGCAGCAAAAGAGCTTAATCCATCTTTTAAGCTTTGATGGTCTTGAGATAGAAAATATATTTCTTTAAAGACTGGAATGTTAGCATTTCTAGCAGGGACAAATAAGCCAAGGTGTGGGAACAAAGAGCAAAGACAAATTGTTTTTAAAGTTAATGTTTTTCCGCCAGTATTGGGTCCTGAAATCATAACGCCTTGGTAGTCTTGTCCCAGGTTAATCGTATTAAGAACTGGGTCTTCAAGTAATGGATGATAAAAGTCTTCTAGCCAATAGTTTTCTTGTTCATTTAATAAAGGACGTTCTAATCTATATTCATGAGAAAACTTTGCTAACCCAAAGCAATGATCAAGCGCAAGTATCAATCTTGTAATTGTAGGAATTTCTTTAATATAGTTTTTAAGCTCAAGAGTGAAGTCTCTACAGATTCTATAAATAACTGCTTCAATTTCAATAGAGATATCTTTTCTTTCATTTGAAATATTGGAGAGCCTTTTAGGCTCTACATATAGAGTTTGACCAGAGTCTGATCTTGCATGAATGAATCCAAGACTTTTTGAATAGTGATCCGTTTTAATAAGTAAAACAAAGTGGTCATTGAAAATATCATAAGTATTAATTTGAAGAATACCATCTCTTGAGTAATCTCTAATGAGGTTGTTTAAAATTTCTTTAGCTTTTAAATCTAATTGATTTCTTTTTTCATAAAGACGCTTCAATTCAGGGTGCCTTGTGTATTCAATCTTTCCATCAAGGTCTACAAATGTTCTAAATGGTTTAACGACCTTTCTTAAAAGTGATTGAAAGGTCGATGAATCAATTTTTTTATTTGAAAATAATTTTTCAAACAATAATGTGTTTTGATGAAAAGATTCCAGGATGACAACGACTTGGTGAATCTCTTCGATACTTAAGATACTCTCTTTTTCTATTTTTTTTACATTAGCAATTAAATTAACGTCAGATTTTAAAGATTGAAGCTGTTGATAAAAACTATGGTATTCAGAACTGTCGATATATTTTATTGATTTTTCTAATAATTCAAATAAAGAATTTATTTCTGATTTTGATTTTTTGCGCGGAAAGGCCTTGATCTTTTCGATGTTCATCTTAAAGTAGCAGTTTTGTGCTATTGTAGAAGTAATAAGATCCCAATCAATAAGATTTAATAATTTATAATCTGTTTGGGCAAGAAGGTTAAGTTCCATGATTCAAGACTATCAAATTATTACTAATCAGATAAATGATTTTCCTGCTAACCCTGGTTCTCCTATACAAAAAATCTTCTCTACAGCAAGATATTTGGCCATTAGCTTACGATCTCCTGGAAAAACTCATTGGATATACCTTGGAAGAGGTGCCGGCTATGAGGGGCTTTGGTTTGGCGATAAACCGCCTGAGTCGAGTTTGAGAGTAGTAAAAGACCAATTACTACAATACTTGAGAAAATATTTATCGGGCGGAATATTTCATTCGATTGAATTAGATAAATCAGATCGAATACTAAAAATTAATTTTATTAAATGGGGACAAGTGAATTCTTTTTTCTATTTCTATAGAGGAAGAGAGTCAATTTTTGCGAGCAGGATATTTGAAGATAGCAAAGAGATAAATTTTTCCAGCTATCATGGATATGTAGACCGAGAGGTAGACTTTGATATTTTCGATGAAATAGGAAGAGCCGAGTTAGGTTCTAAGAGTTCAAATAGAAAAAATCTTTTACTTGAGGATTTATTAGAAAAAGAAAAAAAAGATAGATCTTTAAACAATATGAAAAGAACAAAGTTTATAAAGAGAAAAGTTAAAAATATTGAAGGTGATTTAACTAAAATGTTATCTATTCCCAAAGTGGAAGCGAAGGTAAACTCTTGGATGCTTAAGCTGCAAAATAATGAAGATGTCATAGAGCTTGTAGATACTAGTAAAGTAGAACTAAATGGATTTAAATTTAAGTTCTCAAAAGAGGTTTCAAGCTTTAAGAAACTAGACGTGATCTTCCAAAAAGTGAAAAGATTAAAAAAAGCAAAGGATTTATTAACTAATCGGTTGAATGAATCAAAAGGAATGTTAGTAGAAACCAAAAGAGATGATCTGAAATTATCCCAGAAAATTATTTTACCAATTTGGAATCGTAAAAAGCTGAAAGTAAAAGAACAATTAAATGCAGACTATTCTGAAATTGAATTCAAAGGTTTTAAAGCAGCAATAGGAAAAGATGCTCGTTCCAACGATCATCTAAGAAAGGTTTGGGCAAAGAAAAATGATTGGTGGTTTCATATTGAAAATCAACCTTCGGCTCATGCTTATGTTAAAGACCTAGAGGGAAAGGCCATTAGCCCAGAAGTTTGTAAAGAAATTGCGAAATATCTAAAACTGGCTACAAAGCTGGAGAGTTCAGAGATTTCTTTAATTTATACCCAGGTAAAGAACTTAAAAGGCGTTAAAGGAACAGCTGGATCTGTATTTTTCAAAAAAGAAAAAAGAATTACTTGTTACCTTGATTCATAAGCTGATGCTCACTACCTTGTAATCGATTGCTTCGTCCTGTTAATCTCAATAGTTAAATCATTTATTTCATTTTCAGTATCTCTAGCAGACCTTCTTAGGTCATTTATCTCATTTTCAATATCAGCGATATCTTCGATGTAATCACGCTTTTTATTTTTAAAGTCTTTTCTTTTGTTTATAAGCTTTCTTCTTAGTTCTAAGGTCCGATCATCTTGAGAAGTGCGTGGTGATCCAACAGGTCTAAGCTTAAAACTAGATCTCTCCATTTCATAAAGATTTTCTTCTAAGCCTTGTAAGTAGCCTTCTCTCTCAATAAGGTAATGATCTCTTTTTCTTTTAGTATCGACTAGTTCATCTCTTTTACTTTCAATATTATCAAGTATCCTAGAGTGTTTAGCTTTAACGTCTCTAAGGTTATCTTCGAGTCTGTTTAATTTATAATAGCTCTGACCTTGCTCATATCCAGACAGAAATGAATATTCATTAGTTTTTGAACAAGTTCCATTGTATTGGCCTCCATCTAGTCCAAAATTATAACCAGATTTTTTTGTACAAAAACTTGTTAGTCCGTTTGTATAACCAGTTTTATAGAGGCTCTCAGCCGGCGATATTCGATAAGTTGAGCAACTAGCATAATAACTTCTCATTTTATCACCTGATAGAGCATCTTCCTCACCAACTCCGGACCAGCCAACAACATGAAAGTTTTTAAGACCAGTACACTTTATAGCACCGTGATACTTTACCCCTTCAATATATCTAGATTCATTAACAGGAACACCATGTTCAGAACATTTCTTTTTATAACTATTTAATTCTGCCATCCAATTCTTATTCTTTTGAACGTCTTGTGATGCCAACACATGCCAATCCATTGCTTGGCAATCTTCCTTTGATATTGAGCCACAAGACATTAGTATTACTATGAGAAGCGTTAAGATAAATTGTTTCATGGTCATCCTTTTTTAAATATTAAAGTAATGCGACGTTTATGTCATTTTGTTTTGATATGGGAAAAAAGAGGTATTTGCTCTAGCTTTTCGTCTCCTTCTTTTGGGGTTTTTGTCGGTGGATCTACTTTTGGCTCAATATCCATGTGTATTTTTGGTTTCTCCATCAAGTCTTTGACGTCCCCCCATTGAGAATATGGGTCAATATTTGGATATTGTATTTTGCTTATAAGTTTTGAACCCAGATTGAAGCTTAAATATATAGGGTTTTTCTCATCAACGGCAGGAAAAACTTTTAATAAATAATGCACAAATTTTCTACATTTTTTATTATTTAATCTGAATTTTGTTGGGTAGCGATTATAAAAATTATTATAAGTCACATAAGATTCATTTTTATGGTCAGTAGATATTCTATTATAAGTTGTTGCACAAATAATTTCAATTTCTCTAGAGCTGGGAAGAATGAGATTAAAATGTTCGTCACTGATATCACCTGGATAGGCCCTTATAAATTTTAGTTTTACAGTCCCAGTATCCCAATTTGTTTTTTTTATGATTTGGCTGTGAGCTTGATAAGAAATGAGAAAAAGTAATAGGGTAAAAGTCTTCATTGTGTCTCCTTGATTGTACCTTAAAGACAAAACGTTCGGTAATCACAAAAGTTTTCAGAGTCTTGATAAAAAAGAAGAATTTTCATAAGATTTAGCATTCTACAAACAAGGACTTAACAATGAGCTTTTTAAAAAGGTTAGGACCCGGACTTTTATTTGCTGGGGCAGCCATTGGAGTTTCCCACATCGTGCAATCAACGAGGGCCGGTGCAATGTATAGTTTTGAGTTAATCGGGGTAGTGATTCTTGCAAACTTACTTAAACTTCCTATTTTAGAAATGGGAGTTAGGTATCCTCTAGAAACAAGAGAACATCTTTTACATGGTTACCATAAACTGGGTAAAGCCTACCTTCTCTTTTTCTTATTGATCACACTCTGTACTATGTTTATTATTCAAGCTGCTATTACCGTGGTTACCTCCGGCATATTAATGCTTTTCTTACCTGTGGGATCTAATATTTTAATTGTTGCAATATTTGTTTTAATTATTGCAACTTGTATTTTAATCTTAGGGAAATATTCTTTTTTAGACACTTTTGTTAAGTTTATTATCATCAATCTTTCATTAACGTGTATTCTAGCTACTGCTTTGTCTTTTAAGTTGTATGATTCAAGTAAAGTTAGTTACCTCTTCAATCATTTTGATTTTTCGAAAACTTCAGACCTATTATTCTTGATGGCATTAATTGGTTGGATGCCAGCCCCGGTTGATACGTCTGTTTGGCAATCATTATGGTATGAACAAAAAAGAGATTATAAAAACGCGTTCTTTGACTTTCATATTGGTTATTGGACTACTACTTTCTTGGCAATCTTATTTTTATGTTTGGGAGCACTCGTTATGTTTACCAAGGGTGATAGTTTTTCCCCGCAAGCCGTTGGTTTTGCCGGTGAGTTAGTGAATATATTTGTTGAAAGCATAGGGCAGTGGTCAAAGCCTATTATTGCATTTGCATGTTTAGCAACAATGATTAGTACAACTCTTACTTGCCTAGATGCTTATCCAAGAGTTTTGGCAGCCATTTATAAGGAGTTTAAAGGTGTTAAGGCTTATAATCTTTATAATACAAGTTTGGCCCTTACGGTTGTCGGGACTATCTTAGTTTCATATTTCTTTATGAAGAATATGAAGCAAATGGTTGACTTTGCTACACTCATCTCTTTTTTAGTAACTCCGGTCATAGGTTTTTTTAATTTTAAATTGTTTAGAATGTTAAAAAAAGATACAAAATACGATGGATTTATAAATATTGTCTTTATAATAAGTTTGATTTTCTTTAGTTTATTTACGATGTATTTTATCTACCAAAAAACTTAATAGGGCCGTCCCAAGGCAAAACTATAAGCACCAGGTTTATAATTAGCCATTCTTGTTTGTTTAATTTTTTTATACTTTGTAGAGCTATTTGATTTACTGGAATAGGGATAAATTGCAATTCCACCTCGAGGAGTAAATTCTCCAATAACCTCAATATACTTGGGTTTCATGAGTTTAAATAAATCATTACAAATCTTTTGTATACAATCTTCATGGAAGTCACCATGGTTGCGAAAGCTAAAGAGATATAGCTTGAGTGACTTTGACTCGACCATATTCTTATCAGCGATATAGTTAATAAAAATCTTAGCAAAATCTGGCTGAGAAGTGATAGGGCATAAACTTGTAAACTCAGTACAAATTAAGCTAACCCATTGATCATCTTTAGGATTTTTATTAATAAATTTTTCTAAAATGCTTGGATCATATTCCGTTTTATATTCAGTTGATCCACCGAGATGCTTTAAGCGTTTCAAATCTTTACTTTTTCTTGTACTCATAAATATTGTCTATCAAGGAATATAACATGTATCAAATATATTTTTACGTCCCTGTAAAATCTAAAGAAATAGTCAAGACAGCAATGTTTAAGGCCGGGGCAGGACAATTAGGAAATTATGAACAATGCTGTTTTGAGTCGCCAGGAGTCGGACAGTTTCAACCTAAAACTGGAAGTAACCCTTTTACTGGAAAGATTGGCGTCTTAGAAAAGGTTCAAGAGTATAAAGTTGAAATGATTGTTGACTCAAAGTGCTTAAATAGCGTGATTAGTGCTCTTAAATTAGCTCATCCATACGAGGAAGTAGCTTTTGGATATTTCAGGATAAATCAATAAGTCGTTAAATTAAAAGTCTAGGTCCATAAACCCGTTTAAGCTTGGTGCTTCTTCGCTAGGTAAATCACTATTCTTACTAGGTTTTTCTTTGATAGAAGCAATTCCTCTAGAAGATTTTTTTGTTCTCTTATCATATTCTCGGTCTTTGGCTGCAGAGATTGCGGCTTCTTTTTCATCACGAGCTTGTTCTTTTTCCATCTTCTCTAGGATTTCATTTTCACTTCTCATATCATTTAAAAAATCGTCGGCATCTTCATTCATAAGATCAAATGATAGAGTAGAAAATGATAGTACTAATAGTAAAGAAAGTAGCCACTTCATTCTTGTTCTCCTCCGGCCAAAACAGGATCAGCTTCAATATCAGCAAGCGTGTCTGCTTCAATCTGAGCATTTATCTCATCTTCCATTTCTTGTTCAAGAGCTCTCTTTTCAGCAATGCGAGCCTCTTCAAGTTCATTTAGTCCAACGGCTAAATCTTCAGGAGGTATTGGAACATCTACTACTTTATCAACACCATTTGAAAATAATGATGTAGATAATAATATTAAAAGCATGAAAAATTTCTTCATTTAATTCACTCCTATAAAGCTTTATCGGCTTCTCTTACAGTATACTTTAATGTTTCTTGAGCGTTTTATTCTCACAAGGTTCTATAAAAAGGTGAATGTGAGTAAAAAGGTGCAAAGAAATATTGGCATTAATCCAATGATGGAAAAAAGTACCATATCGAAACTACCTGTAAATAAAGTTTCCTATGAGATCGATCAAGTAGTATGAGTGTTTTTAACGATGCCATTAAGAATTTTCTTAGTCCAATTGAGGATTTATTATCTGATGATACAATTTCAGAAATTATGATCAATGGTCCTTATGAAATATTTATAGAAAGAGGTGGGAAAATCATTAGAACCGATTATAGGTTTCAAAATAATGAGAATCTTATGTCGGCTATGAGGGCGATCGCTCAAGCTGTTGGGAAAAAATTTGATTCAGATGATCCACGACTTGATGCCAATTTACCTGATGGTTCAAGAATCGCCGCGGTTTTAAGTCCTATTAGTACGAATGGTACTGCCGTATCAATTAGGAAGTTTTTCAAAGAAAGAGTTTTGTTAAAAGATTTAATTGCTTGGGGAGCTATTTCTAAAGACGCTGCAAGATTTCTAGATATTTGTATTTATCTTGGTAAGAATATGCTGGTCTCGGGAGGAACAGGTTCTGGTAAGACAACGCTTTTAAATATCTTAGCAAGTAGAATTAGTAATAATGAGAGAATAATAATTATCGAAGATACAAAAGAGATGAAATTAGAAGATCAACATGTTGTTCATATGATTACAAGAAAAGAAGATCCGGCCCAAAATATCAAAGCAATTAGCACTCAAGATCTCCTGCACTCAGCTATGAGGTTGAGACCAGATAGAATTATTGTTGGTGAAGTTCGTTCTGGGGAAGCTCTTGACTTAGTAAATGCAATGAACACAGGTCATGATGGAAGTATGGGGACAGTTCATGCCAATAATCCAGATGAGGCTTGTTTAAGATTAGAAACCTTGTGCTTACAATCTGGAACAAAGATCCCACCAAATTCATTGAAGTTGATGATAGCTAATGCTCTTCAAGTAGTTGTTCAAACAAAAAGGTTTTCTGATGGGAAACGAAGAGTCTCTCATGTCTCTGAAGTTCTAGGCATTAATGAAGATGGTTCTTATAGACTCAAGCATATATTTGAGTGGACCCAAAGAAGCAAGAATGATGAAACAGGAGAGTTAATAGGTGAATTGGCCCCTTGCCAATACCTCCCAACATTTTTTGATCAAATAAAAGTAAATAAACTTCCATTTCCGAGCTCAAAGTTTGAAAGACCTGATTGGGTGAAAAAACTTAAGAAAGTAGCATAATTTTAGATCTTTTGATTCACTTCGATTATACTTATTCTATGAGTACAATAAAAAAAATTCACGCAAGACAAATACTAGATTCTAGAGGAAACCCAACTATTGAAGCTGAAGTTCATACTAGTTGTGGTTCAATTGGTATAGCAGCTGTTCCATCAGGAGCATCTACTGGAAAATATGAGGCAGTAGAACTTAGAGATGGAGGTGATCGCTTCATGGGGAAAGGAGTCTTGACTGCTTGCCGAAATATTGAAGAAAAGATTCGGGAATCACTCATTGGAGTAGATGTCTTCGAGCAAGTATATATTGACCATCTGATGAATGAATTAGATGGTACTGAAAATAAATCCAAACTGGGTGCTAATGCCATTCTTGGTGTTTCTCTGGCTGCGGCCAAAGCTGCGGCTCAGGAAAGCTATCAACCACTTTATCGATATATCGGTGGTGTCAACGCACACGTATTGCCGGTCCCTATGATGAATATTCTCAATGGTGGTTCTCACGCTGATAACAGTATTGATTTTCAAGAATTCATGGTAGTGCCTGTAGGTGCAGATACGTTTAGCGAAAGTTTACGCATGGGTGTAGAAATATTCCATCATCTCAAGGCTGTTTTAAAGAGTAAAAATTACTCTACCAATGTCGGAGATGAAGGTGGATTTGCACCAAATATAAAATCCAATGAAGAAGCAATTGAGATTGTTTTAAAATCTATCGAGAAGGCAGGATACAAACCAGGCGAAGATGTGTTTATCGCTATGGACGCAGCAGCTTCAGAATTCTATGATGCTAAGAAAAAGGTATATCATTTCCATAAGTCAGAAGGTCTAAAATTGAGCTCTGATGAGATGGTAGAATACTGGACAAAGTGGAGAAAAAAATATCCAATCTTTTCTATCGAAGATGGCCTTGATGAAGATGACTGGAAGGGATGGAACAAATTAAATGAATCTATTGGACACAATACACAATTGGTTGGAGATGATTTATTCGTAACGAATACAGAAAGACTCCAAAGAGGAATCGATGAAGGAAGTGCTAACTCAATTTTGGTCAAAGTAAATCAGATTGGTAGTCTTACCGAGACAATCAACGCTGTAGACTTAGCCCATAGAAGTGGCTACACTTCAGTGATGAGTCATAGGTCTGGTGAGACAGAAGATACCACTATCGCTGATTTGTCGGTAGCGTTGAATACTGGACAAATTAAGACGGGTAGTGCCTCTAGATCAGATAGAGTCGCGAAGTACAATAGATTGATACGTATCGAAGAGGAATTAGATGATGCAGCAGTCTTTAAGGGCAAATCCATCTTATTTTAAGCGCATTTTCATATATTTGAACAAATAATACGATGCAAGCTTCAAAAAGAAAAAATCCTTGGTTAAGTCCATTCAGCAATTGGTACTTTATACTATTGGTAGTCTTTGTTGTATGGATGGCATTTTTTGACGGAAATGATATTGGCACTCAACTTCGCTTGAATAATAAAATAGTAGAGTTAGAAAACGAAAAGATCGAGCTTTCAGAAAAGATTGATCAGACAACTTCTGAGCTGAAAGCACTCAGAGATGATAAGGAGAAATTTGCAAGAGAAAAATATTACATGAAAAAGGATAATGAAGATGTCTTCATTATTGATAAAAAATAATTATGTCAGTTTTAGTAAACAAGGATTCTAAAATTATTGTTCAAGGATTTACTGGTAAGGAAGGATCATTTCACGCTGAACAAATGATAGAGTATGGAACCAATATCGTAGGTGGAGTTACTCCTGGTAAAGGAGGGCAAACCCATCTTGATAAACCAATCTTTAATACTGTTCAAGAAGCAGTTGATAAAGTAGGGGCAGATACATCTATTTTGTTCGTGCCACCAAGATTTGCTGCGGACGCAGTAATGGAAGCTGCCGATGCTGGCATCAAAGTGATCATCTGCATTACGGAAGGTATTCCTGTTCAAGATATGGTGAAGGTAAAGGCATATCTAAA
>ENA-ORXM01001726-ORXM01001726.1-marine-metagenome-genome-assembly--contig:-NODE-1726-length-28878-cov-3.261171_pt1 | contig 28878 bp, 28 predicted proteins | sample MGYA00237867_ERZ511480 | MGnify/ENA primary metagenome ERZ511480 (study PRJEB26309, sample SAMN06266103) | marine metagenome | isolation source: Algal blade | place: United Kingdom:Sidmouth, United... | reverse complement strand
ATAATAGTAAAACCCTTGCGCACGATCATATCCTTTTGGCACTTCGGGCTGAAGAGATGCAGCAATTAATTTAGACGATAAATAATCTGGATGTTTCTCTATTAAATTTAATTGGTAGGTTTTGACCGAGCCACCAATCGCTACACGCTCTTCTTCTAATGTCTTTTTCTTAGTAGCATCTTTTTCTGCCTCAATACGCTTTCCTAGTTTAGTATCTTTCTCTCTTGTTTGAGCTAAGAATTTCAAATAATCTAAGAATGCTTTATTGTCTACAGAACCTTCAATTTTCAAGTTCTTGCTTAGGTCTTTTGAAGCATCTAATTTAGTATGAAGCGATAAGTTTTTTTGCTCTTCCTCATTCGGAATCAAAAACTCAAAGTATAAATTCTCAGGTTTTGTTAAAATCAAATAGATACCTCCTTTCAAAGTCTCATCTCCTTTAAAAAGCCAGCCTCCTTTGTCATTCCTAGTAATCAAAGTGTCTTTTACATAGGTCTTTTTCCCCAAACGGTATCCAAGAATACAAGTGTCGTTCTCATATCCGTCAATTTTTACACGAATATTATACCCGTCTTGTGCGGTAGCATCTCCATCCTGTGCGGTGGCAAAGTTTACTACCATTACTGCCAAAACAAACAATATCGATCGTCTAAGTAATTGATTCATTCTATCTCTTTTTATCAAAAAATTATTTTTTATTTAATTGTTTTTTCTGTGTACAGGACAAAACTTATTTCGGTAAATAAAATAAAGAATCTGCCTAGCACTTTTTTAGATTTTAGACCCTATTAAGTTTTAATAGGGTCTAAAATCTAACAACGAAGTGGTCTAAGTTCTAAAAGTGTAGCGATCTAAGCATTATTTTTGAATAGATTCTTGCTTTAAATTATTAAGTAAAAGTTTTTTCCTGTACATAGTTGTTTTTTTCTGTAATTCCTTTCAGCATTAAAAGTACAGTTTTAAAACTAAAAAGCTAGTTAAAGAAATGTTATCAATGAAAATAGCAAAATTCAGCTACTCATCTCGTTTCTTTAAAGCTTCAATCGCTTTCATTTTACGAATTTCAAGGTGATTAAATCGAGCTATAAAATAGATTTTATCTTTTCGTACCCCTGTCAAAAAATCTTTCAAAGCTCGAACTTCTCTATTCAAATCAATCTCCTGTGTTGCATCATCCAAATCAAAAGACTTCAAAATATAACTTGCCGTCCCTTTTCCGATTGTCATGTAACTATAAGGTATAAAAGTAGTAGTATCTGAGTCTGTTTCTTCTGCCTCTAAATAATCTTCTATTTCTTCATCTTCGGCAGCTGCCATTTCATTAAACACATCAAAAGGATAATAAAATTCTGAATTGGTAAACAGTTTATAACCTTCTTCTTGATTAAGTTTTCGTATCAGATTCACTAGATTTCTAGAAAAATAGCGCTCTTGTGACATGAACCAATATTCTGGGTAAAAAGCCTCTGTAGCAAAAGCTAGGTATTGATCTAAAAACAAACGATGATCATAATACAATGCATCTCTTGTTCTCAAGCGAGTTTCATAATTTTTTAAAGAAGCTAATGTTGCCTCTTTAGCGACAATTGCTTGCTGATCAAAATCGGTATAATTTCCTACATACCACAACTCAAATGCTCGATTTTGGCTGTTAGGTGAAAAACCTTTTAGGCTTGAACGCATTTTTCGGATTGCAGCATGAACAATACCATATTCTTCTCTATCTATCGCTTTTTTGACTGCCAAAAAGTCTTCAAAAGCAACTTTTTTAATGGTAAAGTAGCAGACCTCACTATAAGTAGAGGGAATATCGGTTTTGTTTTGTCCAAAAGAAGTCGAACAAATCCCAAGTATAAATAGTAGTATAATTTGATGTAGCCGTTTCAATCTATATAATATTATTCAAATCGTTTGCAAATGTGTACAAATCAGGATACTTATAATCTATTTGATTCGTTATTTTTTCTAGTTTAATTGGATCAATGTCTGCTTTGGTTTCTACCAAAACTGTTTTCATATTCATATTGTACCCAAATTCAATATCTGTAATAGAATCTCCAACCATAATAGCGCAATCAAAATCTATTCTAGCAAAATCAGATTTTGCCTGTTCTGCCATTCCTACATTCGGTTTTCGGCAAGGCGGATTTTCTCGTTCATGTGCGGCACAAAAGTAGACCTTATCAATTCGTCCTCCTTTCTTTTTTATCTCTTCTAACATTTTAGCGTGTACCTTGTTTAAGTCGCTTTCTGTCATAACACCTTTTGCAATACCTTGTTGATTGGTGACCACAACAATACAATCAAATTTTCGTGCCAAAATAGGCATTACTTCTAAAACGCCTCCCAAAAACTCAAACTCTGACCAATTGCGAACGTAACTACCTACTATTCTATTGTTAATTACACCATCTCTATCCAAAAAGAGCGTCCATCTTTTCATATTCAAATACTTCTATCAATTAGTTTTATTCTGATTCTCTAACATTACTTCTTGTTAAGCCTTAATACATCAAAAAGGAGGTTAAATTTAGTGCTCGCCTTGATTGTAGAAGGATAACATCTTAACTATTAGCAATTAAAAAACCAAAGTTTTGGAAATGTAAAAATAGTTTCTACCTTTGCATTCGCAAAATTGAACTACTATCCTCTAAAATGAACACAATATTAGTGGTTTAATCTTTAGTAATTAAAATTTCAGTAATGAAATATACCCAAAAATCTGTAGCAACAATTGTTAGTGCTTACTTTTTTTTATTAATTGGTACTAACATCGTTTTACATGCTACCTTAATTCCCTCTACTCCTCTTGTAGAATCTTTAAGTTTATCTGATTCTACTGTTGACCTGCTAGTAACTCGCTCTGCTGTTGTTTCTATAGAAGAAGATCAAGACGTTATTTCAGAAGATGAAATGGCAGAAGACGAAACAATTATAGAAGAAACTGAGCCTATTCTTATTGACCATAGTGATATTACAGGTCTAAAACGTATTGTACTAAATAGACGTAAACGCAACGAAAGAAAGGCTAATGCAGCTACTAGAAATTTAAATTTTGTAGGTCCTACTAATATTCCAAACACACCAATTGCTTATCACGCTATATTTGATAGCTTATCTGCTTCTGGAGTTCGTGGTAATATCATAGAAGAAGCAAAAAAATACTTGGGCTTAAAATATATTTGGGGTGGAACAACTCCTAGAGGGTTTGACTGCTCTGGTTTTACTTCTTATGTAATGGCTCAAAAAGGAGTTGGAATCGCTCGTAGTTCTCGTTACCAAGCTCGCCAAGGAAAAGACATTGATATTTCAAATGCAAAAACAGGAGATTTAGTCTTCTTCAGCAAATTTGGAAAAGGTGGTCGCGTAACACATGTTGCAATGGTTGTTGACAACAAAGAAGATGGCGTCTATATCATTCACTCTACTCGTCGTGGGATTGTAGTTGATAATTTATCAGAATCTTCTTACTGGAAACCAAAAGCATTATACGCTAAAGATGTTATTAGCAAAGAAAAAATTGAGGTCGCTAGTCAAGAGATTACTAAAGAAAAAGTAGTTGAAGAAAAGGTAGTCAAGGAAAAAGCTAAAGGATAATTTATACGTCTTGAACGTATTCTAGAAGAGCGCAAAGGAAATTTATTCTTTGCGCTCTTTTTTTGTACCCACCAAAAAATAATATTTAAGCATCTTTTAGATAAAGTCCTTATAAATTTGGTTTAATACTTGTAATCAATACACTACAATCAATAGCCTATGAAAATCTCTATCCCAAAGCCTTGTACTGAAAATTGGAATCAAATGACTGCTTCCGAAAAAGGTCGATTTTGTACATCTTGTCAAACACAAGTCATCAATTTTAAAGGAATGCCTGTAGAAGAAATTAAACATTTCTTGGAACAAGAAGCGGGTTCTTCTTGTGGTCGTTTCTCCACACATCAAATAGAGACCTTTAACGCTGCCTATCAAGAAATTCCTAGTCCTTCTAATCTTAGACAATGGACCATGGCAGCAGTATTGGCAGGTGTTTCTGCATTGCCTAGTTTTGCACAGGATAATCCTTCGATACCTTCTGTTCCTTTGTTGAATACTAGTGTTTCTTATTATCATTATGAACTACAAGAAACAAAAACGACAACAGCTCTGCCTACTGGTGATACTATTGTACTGGTGGGTAGAGTTATTGATATAGATCTTGATGAAAGATTACCTTTTGCCACTGTGGTCGTTGCAGGAACCAAGATAGGAACCTCTACAGATTTTGATGGTAATTTCTTACTAAAAGTTCCTAAATCAAAAGAAGCGATCACTTTAGAAGTGCATTATACAGGATATGCTACACTCTTCCATTCTATCATTCCTAATTCTAACCAAACAGACCTTATCTTAAAAATAGAAAATGGTAGCTCTTATATGGGCATGATTAGTGGGTTAATGATTGTCAGTAAAAAAGAACAAAGAGCGCACAATCGTGCTTACAAAAAAGAGCTTCGTGCAGAACGAAAAAAGGAAAGAGTCGCTCGAAAAAAATAAACATTTGATGGGCTTATCTATTATTGGGTTTACCCAATTTATCCATTTGCTTGAGCAGCCACTCTCTAGAGACCAACAGTTTATTTGAATCTACTTCTGCTTTTAACTTTTTTAATCCTTTTGTGTCATAAGGCTTTAAATAAAGTAGCCTTCGAGTTAACCGAATAAAGCTTCTGTAAGATTCATACTGATGAATCATTTTTGCATTTCGTTGCAAATAGCCCGTACAGCTTTTTAGAAAAGATTCTAATAGATCAAATAGCCCCATTTCATAATATACTTGAATTTGAATATTTTTGATGGCTATATTCAAGAACAAGTCATCTAACTCTGTTTGACCTAATAAAGTTAAAGTTTGTTGATATGCCCCTTTTTTGTAAGCCAAATAAACTTGTGCAAAAAGACGATAGTTCTCTCTATGTTCTTTTTCTACAAGATGTGTTCGTTCCTCTATAAATTCTGCCACCCAGTCTACTCGTTTCAAAGTCAATCCTAAAGTAATAATATTCTTATAAGAAAAACGATCCAAAACGCCATACTCTAAAAGTAAATCATCCTTGATTCCTAGCTGATACAAGGCAAATAACTCATTCAAAAAATTAAGATTTGATTCTCTATTTATTTTCCGAATACAATAATTAACTGCAATGTGATAAAGGTTTAGAATTAGCTCCCTTTTTAGATTTGGCTGTGCTTCTAGTAACAATTGATTGAGCGCATAAAAATAGCTCGTGTCTTCATCAAAAGTAGCACACTTATAAGCATTAAAATAAAACTGAACAGCTATGACGTCTTTATACTGGCCCCCTTCTACAGCTTCTAAAACTTCTTCCAGAAATAATATTTTGTAATTATTTCGTTGATCTATGTGATAACTATTAGCTGCTACACAGGCATTTGCCAAAACCTCTATTACCATCAAAATCGAATGCGTTTCTAAAAGCGTTGGAATATTGTGTGCTCCAATTCGATCCTTTCTAGTAAAAAAATAAAACTTCTTTAACTCTAGCTTATAATAATTATAGTAATAACCTTGATCTCTAAGCGACTGCTTCGCTTGAATATTGGTTGTTTTTTTTAATTCCTGTCCTAACAATTTATTCAAATTTCGTTCTTCATAGAAGTCAATTAGGTGTTTTTGTTGTAATACTGCATTTCTTTTTTGCATAAAAAAACAGACAAAATCTTCTAACAAATCTACGCCTAAAGTCATTAGATGACGCAGGCGTAAATCGTCGTATTCTTTCTTTGGATAAATAGCTTCAAATACTTTTTCTTTAATTAAAACACGTGCAGTTAACTTCCTTTTATTTGAAATAAAGTCAAATAACTGTTCTACGTCCTTATGTTGATTGTGTACAGGAGAGCGCACCCATTTTTTAAAAAAGGTCTTTTCTTCTTTATTCAAAGCACTGTATAGTTGTATTAGTTTGCTATCAATCATTCTTAAATTTACAAAATAATCAGACAAAGTAATTCTTTTATGGTAGACTTTCTTTCGTTTATCACATATATTCGATAAGTACTTAAGCATATACCAATCATTATTTGAATACCTCCCATAAACTTAGCATTTATGGTTAATATTCTATTGCCCTAATTAAACTATAAAATTCACTATGTTACAACAACAAATAAGAGAAGATAGTAGCCAGTTAATGAACTTGATTCATTCTGGTTCTACACATAATATTGAATTGGCTTTACAATTAGCCAAAAGCCAGGATATACGTCTTGATATCTCTAAGTATAAAACTATTTATAACTGGTTGGATTATTTGGTCAAAGGCAGCAACATAAATCGTCCCAAAACAATGCTAAGAGAACTTTTTGACCTAGAAATCCTTGATCTAAGTTTGTCCCAAAAACAACGAATTCCTACCTCTATTGGGTTGCTTTCCAATCTTAGAATACTTATATTGTCTCTAAATAACGTTGCCTCTTTACCGAAACAAATTAACCAATTGACTCAACTAGAATCGCTACACCTTGACTATAATAAACTGCAAAAACTTCCTGTCAAATTTCAGCAATTAAAACAATTAAAAACTTTAAAACTAAGCAACAACCGAATACAAAAATTTCCTATTCAAGTGCTTTCTATTTCCAGTTTAGAGCATTTAAATTTAGCTGATAATCAAATTCAAATTATTCCAACAAAGATAAGTTCCCTATATAACTTAAAAACACTTAATTTGAATAATAACCCTATCAAAGAATTACCTCAAAGTATTTTTCACCTAACCCAATTGGAACAATTAATACTTCCTCTACAACTTGCAAAAAAAGGCTTCATACCTAAATTAATAAAAGAATTACCCAGCTGCACCATTCAATTTGGGGCTCAATTTCATAAGTCACCAAAACTAAATAGAGATAGAGTATTCTTATAAAAAAATAAGTCACTAGAAAGGCAAACCAGCTCCTATTTTTTTTGTATTATTGATAATTGATTGATTTATTTCCAAACGTTCTCTTTCGAAACAAAAAGCTAAAAATGTAAGGATAAAAAACTAACAATCAACCCTATAAAAGCAAATAACAGGACATACTAATGACAAAAAACAAAAAACGTAGAAGACCGATCCACGTCTTAATGATTGATGATGATGAAGGACTTTCTGCTTCCATAAAAAATAGAGCACGTCGCCATAATGTAATTATTACCAGCACGACCAACTTCAAAGATGGTTTTAGAGAATTGGAAAACAACACCAAATATCAAGCAGTAATTTTGGATGGTAAAGCTCCTATGACTCCCGAACAACCCAAAGGGACAGAAGCGGAAAACTTTGTACATGAAGCTATTCTAAAATTGCGCGAATTGGAGTTGCTACACGAACGTACTTTACCTTTTTGTGTGCATACAGCTTGGTACGTACAACTAGAACCTAGTTTGCGAAATAGAGCCAAAATCTTTGATAAAAAGAAAACAGCTGTTGACGACAACATGATGGAAGCTATGTTTGAGCACCTTCATCAAGCAATTGGTGACTTGGAAGTAACCAAAATCAAACAACAACATCCTGATATTTTTGAATTTGCAGAGACTTATCTAGATGATGAGGACAATGCTTTTTTAATTAGTTTGTTGTCTCCCAAATTATCTTCCAAAAGAGAAGATTTAATGAATCGCTTGGGCTTTATTCGACGTTTAGAGGAATCTATTTTAAACGTTTATTGCAAGGAATACCTCAAAATGGATCCGATGCTTTTTGGGCAAGGAAAAGATACTCCTGGGCGTGGAAAGGATTTAATCGACCACATCAAAGTCAAGAAGTTAGCGCCACTGCATATTTCTTTTATGACCTACGTTATCTATAGCACTCAGAGTATTGCCATCAATCACAAGGCGCCTGAATCTAGTGAATATTATAATTATCCTATTACAATTTATACCGTACAAACTTTTATTAATGCCTTGTTGGACATTATTCTTTGGGTACGTTCCAGTATTGAGGAGGTGAAGGTGTAAATCAGCTTACCTAGTCACTACAAACAAAAGAAGAAGTGTATATTCTTGATAAAAGTCTTTGTCTAAAGTTTTTTCGTCAAGGGAAGTAGTAAGCGTTGTAAATACTTTTGAAGGACTTACATTTCCTGTCTCTCTGATATCATTAATAATGTTTGCATAAACTTTTAGTGGCGATTTTTTAGGCAAAGCTTTCATCTCATTTTCAACTTTATCAAAAGCACTTACAAAACCTCTTAAATACATTTGATCACTTTCTTTAAAATCTTCCATTTCGCTAGGAGGCAAAATACCGCCATAAATATCACTCGAGAAGCCATTAAGCAACTCAAGGTATCCTTTGCCGTCTTTACTTTTTAAAACGCCTTCTTTCAACAGGTAATTTTCATACTTAACAAAGAATTCTTGATAGTTTTTATTCTTTAATTCTACTTTTAAAAGTTCCACTAACTTTTCTTCTAGTGCTAGTGTTTTAGCATCTAATTCTCTTGAGTCTCTAACAGCAGCATCCTTTTTGACAGTTACTTTGGAGGAGCTTAAGCCCCCCTCTTTTGTAGTAGATGTATTACTACAAGAAGTTTGAAGCAATAAACATAATGCAGTAACAAATAAAGTAAGTTTTTTCATGGTTTTAGTTTTCTATAAGTCATAATATCAAGCCAACTCTTCTGACAAAATTTCGAATGTTACTCCCTCTTTATTAATTGCCCAAATCTGTAAAACATCACAAGCATTTCTTTTTAAGATTGCAAAATCAACCTTTTCTGTATTAATCAATTCAATCTTACCTTCTACATCAACTTCTGTCCTAAATTCACGTTCATAATCTATTTGATAATAAGCTGAAATGACAATCTCAAAAATATCGTTTCCTAAAATATCTTGATAAATCCTGTTTGTTTCTCTAGACTCAATTTGAGTTGTAGTATATGTATCACATAACATAGCATTATATCCATGCTTACAAGCATCAAATAATAGAATACTTTCACTAGATTGAGGATCAATCGCAACGACCTTTTGGGGGGCAAACTCAGTTCCAACGATTAAGCGGTCAAATGTAGGGTCTAGATTACCATAATATTTAATCCTAAAATTTCGATTACCTGATCTTGACATTAATTGTCTTCTCCATTCAAAATCGAGTAATTGCTTAGGATTTTGAGTAGGTGTGGTATACTTTTCCAAGTAATACAAGCCCAATACTCCATTGTCAGAATCGTTATTATTAGCCATAATAAAGAATACTTTTTACTAAAATGGATAACCGACAGCAATGACAAAATTAGAACGGTTAGCTAATTTGAAAGGTTCAAAATTCCAATATTGAACCGTTCCATTTTCTTTTAAGCGATAGCCCTGTGGCTCTCTCAACTGCACCCCAAAATCTAATCGAAATACAAAAAAGCTTAAATCTACTCTTAGTCCAACTCCTGCACCAACCGCTAATTGCGTATAGAAACGTTCTGTAAAGACACCTGTATTCGGATTTTGTTCTGGAATAGTTGTTGGCGTTGAGGTAGAGTTGAGCAACCAAATATTTCCTATATCAACAAATAAAGCACCACCGATCCATGAGTTGAACATAAAACGATATTCACTATTAAATTCCATCCTTAGATCTCCCACTTGAAACTCTGCTCCATTAACAGAAGCTTGTTCTCCAGGACCAATATAACGCAACAACCAAGCTCTCATACTGCTAGGGCCTCCCAAAGCAAACCGCTTGACAAAAGGAACCTCTGTATCTTCAGAGTTACCATAAGGAATAATGATTCCCAACATAAGCCTAGATACAACAGAATGATACTTACCTATTTTATAAGAATAGCGCAAATCAAAGTCTGTTTTAAAATACTGTGAATAATCTATTCCAAAAAATTGAAGTCGGTTATTGGGGTCAATCACTTGATCCAATAGATAAACTAAGTTCCCTGATAATTCAAAGGAAGATTTAAAATACCAACTCCCTCCCTTTGCTCCTGCAGTAGGAGAACTAAAACTATAACTAAAATCCATACTAGGAATCAAATAACTAGCGGACAAAGATTCGTATAATGCTCTATTGTTTTGCAGCAACAAGGCTTCAAAATTAGGATCTAAGACTGGCTTCAAGGTCAAATTAATAACCGCAGGATTCCAATTAAACGTATGATAAGGGCCTCTTCTCCACTCATAGCCAATTTTAGTATAAAAAGAACTAATTTGAAAATCTGTTGACTGTTGTAAATAACGATACCCTAAGGAAACTTTAGTTACAGGGCTTTCCATCTTAAACATCTTTTTGAGGAAAGGGAAACCCAAAAATCGAGGAAAATACAAACTTGTTTCTGCCGAAACATCAAATAAGTTAACCGCCTGTTTCCAAAAATTATTATCAAAAGAATCTCGTCCTGTTAGTTTAAAATCTAAACCACCTGAAAGAGATATTTCAAAGGTTTCAGCTCCTTTAAATATATTTTTATTTTGATAAGAACCAAAAGCAGCCACTCCTAAACTAGAGACATTCGTATTGTTATTATTAATCTCAAAATCGCCTCCCACAGCTTGTTTTTTACCTCGTTGCATTTTCACCAAACAATCTAGGCAATAAGGTTGTCCATTGGACGAAAGGACATATTCTACTCTTGGCGTGCGAAAAACATCTAATACATTGATATTTCGCCGAGCCTCTTGTTCCAAGCGATAACTATATAACTGTCCTATTTCAACAGGAACAGCATCAGAAATCACCTTATCTCGAATAAAATAAGTTCGACGGCGTTGTTGCTCTGTGGTTGGGCTACCATCTTTATTTCTAACAATTTTACGTAAAATAATATGTACTAATTTATCATTTTCTTGTATTTCAGAACGAGAATTCAAGGTTACTTTCTTGAATCTAGGCAAGCTACGCTGTACAATTCGGAGTTTTTTGCCTCCTATGGTCTTGGTTCTAATCAAACTGTCTTCTGGCAATTTGATATCTCCTTCTTTTAAAACGATTTTCTTTTCTCGATCTCTAAGCGTCCGTTCAACAATAAAAAAGGAATCCTTTTTTATTTTACGGATTTGGTAAGATTTTATAATATATTCATTGGGGGTAATCAACACATTGCAAACCTTATATTTAGGATGCGTAATAGAGGTATCAGAATAAGGCAAAACTTCGACATAAATATTAGCTCTTGGTTCCCCTTGCTCTGGATTGCTGTTAAAAAGTCCTCCTGGTTTAGGAGCAACTTTTTTTGCATTTACAGTATCTATTCTAAAAACAATATAGTTCTTTGTAAATTCAAAATATCCTCGATTTTTAATCGCCAATTCCAACCGTCCTCGTTCTGTGTTCATCCGTTCTACTGATGCTCGAACTCCAGGCTTTAGAGCAGTTAGTCCTTTTATTTCATCTAGGATATCACGCACTAAAGTATCTTTAGACATCAAAATGACAGTATCAATTAAGATCGGCATCCCTGTTTTTATATTATAGGTGACAAATGCCTTATGATTTTTATAATTTACTTGAGAACTTACTTCTGCGTTATAATAACCTTTTTGATTTAGGAACGCACGCATATTTTTAACAGTGATACTTGTCTTTGCCGTGTCCATAATCACAGGTCCATATCCTACTTTTTGATGCAACCATCGTTGTAGTCCGTTCGATTTTCGGTGCACAGTATCTGGCAAAATTTTCATACTATCCCGATTAAATTTATAAGGCATTGACAAGGTATCGTTAAGATGATAAACCATCTGTCTAAAGCCTTTTATGATAGAACGATCTGGGACTTGTTGAATAATAGAAGACATTTCGTAGTACAAATTCTCTGAGTCTTCTTGGATTTTGTACTTTTGCTTTAGGAAGTTGATTTGGTTTTTTGCGACCATATGCTCGTCAAAAACTTTAACACGAGGCTTTTCCATCGATTTTGAGTGACTCTTTAAGAATTTTCGATTGCCACAACTAGTCATTAGTACACACAAGAGCAAGAAAATGCAAGAAAAGTGCTCAAATTTATATTTCATAGAATTAAATAGAATTAACGCTAAGATGTTATCCAAAGCAAAGATTAAATATTTACAATCACTCCAACAAAAGAAATATAGACTGAAAGAAAAAGTCTTTTTGGTAGAAGGAGAAAAAATTATTGACGAAGTCTTACGTCAAAAACTATTCAATGTTCATTCCATATACGCAACAGAAACTTGGATTAACCAAAATACGTCTCTTTTAACATCTCATGAAGCTTGTTTAACAGTTACCCCCCTTAATGGGCTCAAAAAAATATCTTCTTTAAAGACTCCTAACTCAGTTATTGCTGTCTTAGAAATGCCTAATTATACATCTTTAGTTGATAAAATACAAACATCCCTTAATCTAGTTCTTGAAAACATTCAAGACCCTGGAAATATGGGCACGATAATTCGTATTGCAGACTGGTTTGGCATTCCTCATATCTTTTGCTCCAAAGGCTGTGTTGATGTTTATAACCCCAAAGTAATTCAAGCAAGTATGGGTGGATTTTTACGTATCCAAGTCCATTATGTTGATCTAGAAGCATTGTTTCAAGAACATCCTAAATTGCCTGTTTACGGGGCTGTTTTGGGTGGTAAAAATGCCTTTAAACAAAACTTAAACAAGCCCTCTTTTCTTTTGATTGGTAATGAAGGAAAAGGTTTAACTGATTCTATTCAAAAACAAATTACCCATAAAATAACCATCCCTAAAATGGGAGGTGCAGAATCCTTGAATGCAGGGGTAGCAACAGGTATTTTATGTGCTTTATTCTCTTCTACTTCTTCCTAACAATAATTCATTAAAACGTTATTAAAAAGATAAAGCTACAAACTACGTATCTTTAAACATCTTATCAAGTGGATTGTTTTTGACTAAATTAATAAATCCCAAATTTCTCAAAAAATCTGCTCTAGTATCTTTTAAATGAGGCAACTCTATCGTTTCAATCAATATCTCTTGAAATTTTTCTCTAGAGTATTTTCTATTTAGTTTAAGCAATTCTGCATTAGGAATACAGCGCCTTTTTGAGCCTGAAACATCTAAAAAAGCTGCCTGCCCTAACAATATTGCCTCAGGTTCTTGATTACTAGAAACAACAGGGTTTAAATGAATTGAGATGGCATTATAAATTTGCCTAGATCGTTGTTCATTGAAGCCTATTCCAGATACAAAATCATAGGCTAGCTCTGCCCCCACAACAGCAAAACAACAAGAGCAGGCTTTCTTTTCATGTTTTTTGCTTATTCCTAAATCATGTAATAAAGAACTAATGTACAATAACTCAATATCCACTTTGTATCCCTCATACTGTGCCAGCATACTAGCAAAAAAATAAGTCCGAAGACAATGATTGTACAAAGACATATCATAGGTTTCTTTGGCAAGCTCGTTGGATAAACTGGCAAATTTAGAGTCTGGAACTTGAATTGAATCTAAATTTACTAAAGCAAGACGTTTCTTATTTAGTCCTATTTTAGTGGTAAGCAACAAAATAAATTCTCTAAACTGTGCTCGAACTAATTGAGCTACAACCTGTCCCTTTTCGATCTTATTAAGTGTAGTATTTGTTGTTTTTGCCCAATGATAATTTCCTATTTCCATTTTTTATCTGTTTAATATTAACCTATACTTTATGAATTAAAATGCAAATATACAGTATCAAGGTTCAGCAAAAAACAGGCACAAATGCCATAAAAAGGGGAAATAATGCCATAGAAATAGCTTACTTTTATGTTTCATTTCATTAAAATATCAAACTCTAATGATTATCATATCTATTATAATCTATAAAGACAGCTTTGGTTCAGCCATTTTTCCGACGATTGATTTAATCAATAGCGTTAATGACTTTATGATAGAATCTACAGGAAAACCCTTTTTTCATTTAAAAATAGTAGGTTATAAACAGAAACAAATTGCAATAAACCAATACACAACTATAAAATGTGACGAAACAACGGCAGATATATCACCTAATCATATTATTCTATTGCCTTCTGTAAAAGAGTCCTTTTTAGAAGTGATGGATTTAGCCTACTACAATGACCTTAGTTTTTGGTTACAAGAAGAATATAAAAAGGGCGTAAAACTTTGTAGTATGTGCTTGGGCTCTATCCTTTTGGCGCATACTGGCTTGCTAAACCAACTCCCTTGTACTACACATTGGATGGGTGATAGAATCATGCGTATTCGATTTCCAGAAGTAAATATGCAAACCCATAAAATGGTGACAAAAGAAAAAGGTATCTATACTAGTGCTGGAGCATTCTCTTCTCTACAGTTAATTTTCTTATTAATTGAAGAATACTGCACCAGAGAACTTGCCCATCATTTTTCAAAAGTATTAGGCATAGAATATCCAATTAAATCTCAAAGTCGTTTTTATATTTTGTCAAAACAAAAAGAACACGAAGACATTAACATAAAGCAAATTCAAGTATTTATGGAAAGTAATTATGCTCAAAAAATAAGTATTCAAAAGTTGGCATTAAAAGCAAATATGAGTCCTAGAAATTTTATTCGAAGATTCAAAAAAGCGACAGGAAACACTCCTATTTCTTATTTACAAAAAATAAGAATAGAGGTTGCAAAAAAACAGCTAGAAACTGGAAATTCCACCATCCCCAACGCCATGCACCTATCAGGCTATCAAGATATTAAGTCATTTAGAATCTTATTCAAAAAATTAACAGGACTAAGCCCTTCTGCTTATTCAAAAAAAGTCCAAGAACAAACACCTAATCACCTTACCTTCTAAAATCCATAACCGCTTCATAATCTACTTTAAAAGCAGCAATTTCTTCTAACTTTTTTTCTTCGGACCAATCCAGTAATTCTGCCATTTGATCTGCTATATAGTTATAAGAATGCTCCAATGTAGGTCGCTCAAAATAAAGACGCCCTGTTCTTCTAATTAAGAAATCACACAAATTATTGGTCATTTCATAATGTACAGAATACCAAATTTCGGCGGCTAAGATACGCTCTTGAGGGTCTCGAATAGCATTATACAATTCATACGCTCGATTGATAATTAATTCCGTATTTGTTCCATATTTATACACCAAATTATGAACCTGTTCCAATTTCAAATCAATCTGCTTCGCCTCTCCTGTCACTTTATAAATGTAAGCTTGAATTGCCTCTGTGGAATTAAAATCCCCACCAGATAATCGTAATTTTTGAGTCTTAGAACTACTTTTTATACGCATTGTTTTAGAAACGAAATTTAACACACGCTCTGCCATTTTTCGATAGCCCGTTAGTTTTCCTCCAGCAATAGAAATCAAACCCGTTTCAGAGTAAAAAATTTCATCTCTTCGAGACAACTCAGAAGGAGATTTTCCATCTTGATGAATCAAGGGACGTAAACCAGCCCAAGAAGACTCTACATCACTAATATTCAACTTTGCACTAGGAAACATATAGTTGGTTGCTTCCAATATATACTCCACATCTGCTCTAGTCGCATTCGGTTGGTTGATATCTTTGTCATAAAAAGTATCTGTCGTTCCGATATAGGTAATATTCCCTCTAGGAATAGCAAAGCACATTCTATTGTCTTTTTTAATATCAAAATAAACAGACTGTTGCAAGGGCAATTTTTCATAAGGAACAACAACATGAACTCCTTTTGTCAAGTGTAACCTCTTGCCAATAATTCCTTCTTTATCATGATTTCTAATGGTATCTACCCAAGGTCCAGCAGCATTTACGACTCTTCGAGCACGCACTTCAATATTTTTATTCGAAATATGATCTCGTACAATTGCACCACCAACATAGCCATTCTCTTTGTATATAAAATTGGTTAATTCTGCATAATTAAGGCAAACAGCTCCATTTTCAACTGCTGTTTTCATATTTTCAATCGTCAAGCGAGCATCATCTGTTCTATATTCATAATACAGACCACCTCCCAACAAAATATCGGGGCGCACCAACGGTTCTAAACCAACAACAACTTCTTTTTCTAGCATTTTGCGACGTTCTTCTTTCTCCACACTTGCCAGACGATCATATACCCAAAGACCTATTGAGCTTAAGGTTTTACCTAGAGATCCTTCTTCAACAATCGGTAGTAACATTTTCTCTGGAATAACAATGTGAGGTGCATTAGAATGAACAATTGCTCTTTCAACACCCACCTCATGAACTAAGCTAAACTCTAATTGTTTCAAATAACGCAATCCTCCGTGAATGAGTTTGGTAGACCGACTACTTGTTCCCCAAGCAAAATCTTTTTTTTCTATTAGAGCAACTTTTAGCCCTCTTGTGGCAGCATCTAGAGCGATTCCAGCGCCTGTAATTCCTCCTCCAATAACTAATAAGTCAAACGACTCTGACTCTAACTTAGACAGCCAAACTGTTCGTTCTGCTGCCGAAAAAGTACCTGTATTCATTAATTCTATTTATGATTGATTGATGATTTTTTTTACAAAGGATACCATTCTATAGCTAAAACAATCCTCCAATGATTAGAACAAATATAAGGTAATTTGTTTGCTTAGTCTTTTATTTATTTTTTTTGAACAAAAAAAAGCCCTACAATTTCTTGTAGAGCTATATAATTAAGTCTAATAATTTCTTTATTTTAAACAAATAGGTTCTACCTCAACACGTCGATTTGGAGAGCCACCATTTTTATATTTTTTCAAAGGTTCCGAGCCTCCAAAGAAATAGACAGATATCTTATCTGGGTTAACTCCCATATTAACCAATTCACGTTTTACAGCCAAAGCTCTTTCTCGTGAAAGGTCTAAATTTTTTCTTGGATTTCCATGAATATCTGTATGTCCATAAAGGTTGATTCGAGCACTAGAGTAGGTCTTAACATATTCTGCAATCACTCTAATATTCTGTATCGCTTTGACACGTCCCGAAAATTTAGTCTCATCTTCCTTAAATACCACATCTGGCAAATAAACCCTAGTATTACATTTTAAATCGACCATTGAAGCTAAAGCAGCTGGCATATAATCAATGGGTTCTGGCTCTTGATTAATATTCACAACTTCTCTAGTAGTGGTAGTAGTAGTAGGTCTAGTTGTAGTACTTGGTCTAGTTGTGCTTGGTCGTGTAGTTGTCGGTCGCGTGGTAGTCGGTCTAGTTGTAGTTGGTCTAGTTGTAGTTGTTGGACGCGTAGTCGAGCTAGAATAATTACGTGGTTGGGTAGAAGTACTAGCAATTGCAGGACTTCCCTGTTGCACTTTTGGTTTAATGTAATTAAATGATTGCTCAAATCGACTCCCAACAGCCAACATGTTATCTGACTTCCCTAAAAGTGGATTGTCTTTAGTTTTAATCATAATATCAAAACAATTCAGCTTGTCTTGATCTAAATGCCCATCTTTACCATCAATCAGATCTAACATTCGGATATAACGAGGAATTCGGACAAAATGTACTTGACAAGTGACCACATCTCCTCTCCTCAAATCATAACTAATTTCAGGAACATTTGTTAAAGAGGCACGTTTAAGTTCATTATTGATAGCAATATTAGCCACTTCCAATTGCTTAAATTGAATCTCTAAACCTCGCATTCTAGGTGGTGTTCTCAAATACCAAGAATTGGGATGATTGCCATTATAGAAAGTGGTCGCCTTTGATTCTTGAACCACATAACGAAAATGGATAATCGTTCTTTTTTCTTGGTACTCTATTTTATCAATTTGATAATGGGATTTAAACTTTCTATATTTTGGGAGATAATCGAAAAAACTACTATTAGCACTAACTGTATCCATCCCACTAATAAAACATAGTAGTAGAAGTATCGTAATTTTGGGGAGATGATTTGTAAAAAACAAAATTCTCATCGTTAGTTAAAGTTTATGTTCTAGTATAAATTGTATTACTGATAGTGTTACACACTATATTCTATATGCTATTTTAGTTGGTTTTGTTACAAAATATGAGGAAAATCTAGGTTACCATTTAAAGATAATAAAAAAAATTATATATCTTGTAATAATTCTAACTTAATTACTTCTTTTATTTTGTAGGACAAAATTTATTTAATAACATTTTATTACCACTCAAAGACAAGAACATTGCTTCAGGAAAAACGCTTTTGAATTTGCGTTGAAAAAAAAGCTCTGTTTTTGACAAAAGAATGTCACTGTAGGTCAATTGGTTGTACATAAGCAAAGCATTGGGCGATAATACTTTTTTGACATCTTCTAAAAATTGGATAGACTCAAAAGCAGAGGGAATTTGGTCATCTATAAAAATATCAATTGCTACTAAATCAAATTGTTGGGAACAGGTTTTAACATACTCCAAAGCATCCACACAAATAATTGAATATGAAGATTGAAGATCGTCTAATGTATACTTGATAGCTAAATCTACGATTTTTTGATCAATTTCTACTAATGTATAATTATATATTTTTTTAAATTTTTTTTCTAGTAACAAAGGTATCGACCCCAAGCCAAGCCCTAATACTAACACATTTTTTATGCCATATTCATCCAAATCAAGCTGTTGAAAACTATCTCTAAAATTAACATACAGGTCATCGTAAGAATAAACAGCGTTTTTAGTACAAAGTGCATAGCGTCCATTTCTACAAATCACTTCCAACTTACCACTATAAGCACTAAGAGTTTCTTCCAACGTTACATCTACAAAATAGCTTGCCAACTTAGTTCCAAGAGATGGTTTCATAGCGTTTTAATATTTTCGATTGGTAGTTGTTTCTTCAAACAGGTGCTTTAAGATGGCTTTTTCTGTTGTGTCCAAGACCTTATTTCTACGCTCCATAACACGAGCGGCGGTTTCCATTGCTTTATTTAGTTGATACGTTTCAAAACCTTTACTACTGCCCCAAGAAAAAGAAGGGACAAATTTTCGAGGAAAATCACCTCCAAAAAGATTGCTAGAAACGCCCACAACGGTTCCTGTATTAAACATGGTATTAATACCCGACTTCGAGTGATCTCCCATTATCAAACCACAAAATTGAAGTCCCGTTCGATAAAACGATTTACTTCCATAGTTCCAAACACGTACTTCACCATAATTATTTTTAAGGTTAGAATTGTTGGTATCTGCCCCCAAATTACACCACTCTCCTAGTACTGAATTGCCTAAAAAGCCATCATGCCCTTTGTTGGTATATCCGAGAATAACAGAGTTATTTACCTCTCCTCCTACCTTGGAGTGTGGTCCAATTGTTGTCGGTCCATACACTTTTGCTGCCATTTTAGTAGATGCTGATTCACACAAAGCAAAACCACCACGAATAATAGAACCTTCCATCACCGTTGCCTCTTTTCCAATATAAATTGGTCCATTTTCTGTGTTCAAAATAGCACATTCAACCCAAGCCCCCTCTTCCAAAAAAATTCGCTTAGCATCGCCAATCACTTGATTAGTACTACTCAAAGGTTGAGAAGTTCTTCCCTTTGTTAATAACGCAAAATCCGCTTCCAAAGCTGCTCCATTTTTCTTGAATAAATCCCAAGGATACTTAACCTCTACGCAATCTAAATCATACTCCAGTACTGTTGGCACTTTCTTTTCTCCTGTTAAAAATGCTTTGGCAGTTGATTGAGTGGTCTTTAAAACAATTGGTGTATCTCCTTTGACCAATAAAGTATTGGCAGGAAGTGTCTGTAAAATATAATCACAAAGTTCTTTAGTTGGTAATATAGAACCGTTTACGAGAATATTTAGACTTTCGTAATTAGTTGGATATTTTGTCGAGAGGTATGGCTCTGTAAAATGAGAAGCATTTATATTTAGCATACGTTCCCATTTTTCGCGAATGGTCAAAATCCCAATACGCAATTCTGCTACAGGACGAGTGAAGGTTAGTGGTTTAAGGTTTTCTCGATTATTATCAAACAAAATAAGCCCCATTGTTGCCATATTAAAGTGGTTCTTTTATTACAATCCTTCGTGGAGACCCCAAAGGATCACACAATAAATCCTATTAGATTAATTATAAGCTCAATATATTTCGAATTCAAAAAAAAGATACTAAATAATTGATAATCAAAGTAATATAAGGTTATTTTTATGTTTTTTCAACTCACTGCGTTCGTGAAGACGCAAGCTTAGTTGATGAAAACTAAAAATCCTACGAACTAAAAGCGATAGTGCTCACGAAGTAAGTATTATTATTAGTAATTGAATGACTCCAAGATACAAAATTAATTGAGTGTTTGGGAGACTTTTTTCTAAAACACATAATTAACCATGACTAGATAATGAATCAAACTTCCGCCCATTACAAACAAATGCCAAATCAAATGTGCATAAGGGATTCTTGCTTCTGATTTGTAAAAAATAATTCCTATCATATAAACAATTCCTCCAATAATCAACAAAGTGAATCCTGCTGTTGGCAATGTTGTATACAAATGATCCCCTTGAATTACTCCAATCCAAGCCATTATTACAAATAAGAGAATAAAAAATAAATCGTATTTCCCTGTAAATTTAATTTTTAGAAGAATTCCTATTGCTGCTGCTGTCCATTGCAATAACAATAAAGAGGAACCCATTGTCCCACCTACGGTTAATAATAACAAGGGAGTATAGTTTCCTGCAATGAAGATAAAAATGGCACAATGATCCATTATTCTCAACCGTTTTTTCATCAAAGGAGCTGAAACACCATGATACAAAGCAGAGGAAGAAAACAAAATTACCAAACTAATTCCGTAAACTAAAGCAGATTCCATAGCATAAGCTTTACTACTTCCTAAGGCGCAAAACACAACATAGGCAAAGCCAAAAACTGCGAGTATCGCAAAAAAACCATGTGACCAAGTATTTAACCATTCTTCTCGTTGTGTTCGAACAGGTAATTTTGAAAAAAACTGATCTGAATCGGTTTCAATAGTTATGTCAGGGGCGTTTTCTTCCCATTCACTAAGTTCTCCTATGTTATTCATATAATTTGGCTTTAATGATGATATTAGATTGGATGATTTGGAATGATTAAGCAACAAAAAGTTGCTGTATTAGGTTCTAATACAAATACTACACCCATTCTTTTTCTCTTGCCTAAAATTTATTTTTATGGCAAAAAAAAAGCCTTTCTGAATTATCAGAAAGACTTTGGAGCGAAAAACGAGATTCGAACTCGCGACCCCAACCTTGGCAAGGTTGTGCTCTACCAGCTGAGCTATTTTCGCTTATTTTGCAACAATAATTTGGTATGCTTGCTGCTTGTGGATACAAAGATAGGACTTGTCTTTAGAAATGCAAAAAAATAATTGTTTTTTTTTGTTGTTTTTTTAAAAAAAAAGCAACCAAAAGCTATAAAACTATCATAATCAAAACCTTAGATTTCAAAAAAAAGTTCAAAAAAATTATTTTATTTTTCACCACAAAGGAAAAGAAAGATTTGATGATTAAATACGCTACACAATCATCAAATCTCCTGCAACATTATTTCTTTACCACTTGCAATACTTCTCCACAATTGCTACACTTGTGCAAGGCTTCATTGTTATTAAACTTTGCAAACGTTTCTGGCAATTGTTTTTCTATATTCGTTAATTTAAAATAATCTTCGTGTAACTGGTGATTACAGTTTTCACAATACCATTGAAAACCGTCCGTGTGTGTTTCTACATCTCGCACATGTTCAATGACCAAACCAATTGTTCCTGCTGGACGCTGAGGCGAATGCGGTACTTTGGCAGGCAAGACAAAGATTTCACCTTCCTTTATTGGAATATCTTTAGGTTCTCCATCTTGAATTACCTTCAAAACCATATCGCCTTTTAATTGCATAAAAAACTCTGGTGTTTCATTATAATGATAGTCCTTTCGCAAATTAGGTCCACCAATAACCATTACAATATATTCAGATCCTGGAAACACTTCTTTATTACAAACAGGTGGTTTTAAATCCTCTTTATTTTCCTCCACCCACTTCATTAAGTTAACAACATTAAATGCTTTCATTTTTATCTAGACTTTACTTAAGTTATTATAATAACTGAGTACACTGTGTACTCAGTTTATACCGTTGCAATTACTTTCAGTTCTATTGCGATTGGAGTTGGCAGGCAATTAATCTCACAAGTGGTTCGACAAGGTTGGTTGTCCTTAAAGTACTCTGCGTACAATTTATTGTAGATTTTAAAATCATCCTTCATATTCGTCAAAAATACCGTCACATCTACAATTTTATCCCAACTAGAACCACAGTCTTCTACAATATAACGAATGTTATCAAACACTGCCCTGCACTGAACTTCTATATCATAAGAAGTAATATTGCCTTCGGCATCCAATTCTACCCCTGGTATTTCTTTAGAACCCAATTTTCGAGGTCCCACCCCCGATAAAAATAAAAGGTCGCCAACTTTACGAGCGTGTGGATATGCTCCCACTGCCTTAGGTGCTCTATCTGAGTATAATAATTCTTCTTTTGGAGTCATTTTTTTAGTTTTATTGCTTTCTTTAATTCTATAATTAAGTTTTCTAAATGTGCTTTCCATTCTTCGTAAGAAGACGAATCTTTCCACAACTCTACGTACTCTCTTTCCCCATCTTTATCAGGTCTTTCGTTTTTAATATCTGTCAAAGATTGAAAAAGAGATTCCAAGGACGTTAAATCAGATACAAAGGCTGTTTTTTTTCGTAAAGAAATATTCTTGTTTTCATGATCATAATTTAAGGCTCCATTTTCTTGAAACATTAAATATAGTTCAACTAAAACGATTGTCGTATTATCAAAATAAAAATCAATCTGGTCTCTATTTTTACCTAAAAATCCTTCTCCTATGAATGTAGTAATTATTTCGGATAACAATAACGTTGTTCTACTTTCATAAAAATCTTCCAAGAAATCAATCACATCCAATCCTGCATCACTTTCAAGTGCTTTTATTCCCCATGCTCCCATAATTCAGTTTTCATTTAAGTTTGTTTAGACATCTTCATAAGAAACATAAGACCAATCTAGCTTTAAAAAATTCAAAAGAGAATCAAATTGCTCTTTATGACTTGTTCCTATAAAAATTGCCGTACAATTTTTTCCCTCGTCAAAATCGTTCGTATAAAACTGCTGCCTCTCCCAACTAATAGTTGTTATTTCTTTCCAATTTTTTTTAATCTCTTCTACTAATCTAGGAGCCACAGAACCTAATCTATTGGCATGATATTGAAGACCTCCCAATGTCCCATTATAAATAGCCATTAACAAGAAAAAATCTTCTACTGTTTTCGTCTCCAATTGCCAATCCGGAGTTTTATTATTACCATAATTCCCCCAAACAGGTGGATTATCTAGCAGCAAGTCTTCTTCCTTAATACCCCAATATACTCCTCCTTGATTTTCTTCATAAAAAATTAAATATTTATCGGTAGAAAATCCTATTTCTTCATCTGGTTTCAAGAGCCTATTGTGCGTATAATTTATGGACACATTTTTACCTAAAGTTAAATAGTAATTTCTAAGTCGTTTAGGTAACTTAGTATTTAGGTTTTGCTCTAATATATCCCATTTTTCTTCTGAACAACCAAAATTTTCTTGAGTTTCAAGCAAATTAAAAAGTCGTCTTATGTTATTAAATCGTTCCATTCCTTAGAGTTATAAAATTACCTTCTCTCAAACCTCAATCCCCCTAGAGAAAAGATACTTATTGTTTCGTCAAGGTCGAAAACGCGCTTAAAACACGCTTTCCTGCCAGCTCTTCAAAATAAGTGTAAGTAATATGTGTTTCATCTACTTTAGTAACGACCACAACTCCTTCCAATAGGCAAGTATGCTCCCCTTTAGCAATCTTTTCTCGAAAAACAACCTGATTCGTTTCAGTACGCTCAATTGTCCAAAACCCTTGACAATTCAAAGAAGGGTAACGAATTAAAAATCGTTCTTTTTCTATATTACAATCAACTTCTATTGTCCAAGGTAGCGCATCTAGTTGATAACCTACTCCTTCCCAACTTCCATCCAACCAAGTTATATCCACTCGATTATAAGGTACAAAAGCGCTCAATGATGCAACTATTAACACCAATAATATGGACTGTTTCATAAGCTTTTTTTAATATCCTTAGTGAATCTAGCCTATAGTGTCAGACACTATAGGCTGCGCTAATCTCAATACTCAATACAAACATTCTTAGGCTCTGTAAAAAAATCCAAGGCATGAAAACCACCTTCACGACCAACGCCAGAGGCTTTAACACCACCAAAAGGCGTTCTCAAATCTCTCAACAACCAACAATTGACCCAGACAATCCCAGCATGAATTTGCTGTGCCATCTGAGTTGCCCGACTTACATTACTCGTCCACAAAGTAGACGCCAATCCATATTGTACGCTATTGGCATACATCAAGACTTCTTCCTCTGTATCAAAAGGCATAATGGTCACAACAGGACCAAAAATTTCTTCTTGATTTGTTCTACAATTATAATCCAAACCTTCAATCACTGTAGGAGCAATAAAATAACCTTCTTTGCAACGCCCTTCTAAACTAAGCGCCTTTCCTCCTACCAAAACAGTTCCCCCTTCTTCTTGTGCCAAAGCAACATAAGATAACACTTTTTCTTGATGTGCTTTTGAAACAACAGCACCCATTTTGCTATCCTTAGCATTAGGGTCACCTACTTTTAGGTTTTTGACTCGCTCTACAAAATCCTTTTTAAATCGCTCATAAATTGGACGTTCTACAAAAATACGAGAACCACACAAACAAATTTGCCCTTGATTTGCGAAAGACGAACGCATAGTTGTTCTTAGCATTTTATCATAATCACAATCTGCAAAAATGATATTTGGGTTTTTCCCTCCTAATTCTAGTGATAATTTTTTAAACTTAGGGGCTGCTATTTTAGCAATATGTGCCCCCGTTTGTGTTCCTCCAGTAAAGGAAATAGCTTTCACCTTATCATGAGAAACTATCGCATTTCCTGCGGAATGTCCTAACCCATGTACAATATTTAAAACACCCTTTGGCAAGCCCGCCTTTATACACAATTCGGATAACAAATAAGCCGTCATAGGCGTCACTTCCGAAGGCTTTGCAACCACACAATTGCCAGCGGCCAAAGCAGGTGCAATCTTCCAACTAAACAAATACAAAGGCAAATTCCAAGGTGAAATACATCCCACTACCCCAATGGCATCTCGTAAGGTGTAATTGATCGCTTTATTTGTCATTGGATGCGCGCCTGTAGCATAATGATGAATCGCCGTAGCATAAAAATGAAAGTTGCTAGCAGCACGTGGAATATCCACCATTTTTGCCAACCAAACAGGTTTCCCGTTGTCCACCGATTCTGCTACGGCCAAACGTTCTAAATTTTCTTCAATTAAAGTCGAAATACTCAATAAAACCTTAGAACGCTCTTCGATAGGAGTCATCGACCAAGCAGGAAAAGCAGCCTCTGCCGCAGTTACTGCTGCGTTCACATCCTCCTCGTTAGAATCTGGAATCAAAGCATACACTTGTCCAGTTGCAGGCTCATAATTATCAATATATTGATTAGACTTAGGCGCAACTAAAGCACCATTTATATAGTTTTGTAATTTCTGCATATTTGATTGGAGTTGAAACTGTGTTTTTATTAGAGTTGCTGAAGAATACTCTTAACAACTTCATTCCTAAAAATAAAAATATTCTAGCAAAACTCTGTTTTATTCCTACCTTTTTCCTAAATTAGAAGCACCTAAATTTCTCACCTCCTCAATACCAGACTATATTCCTACAATGACAGAAAAACAAAAAATGTTAGCAGGGCTTGCCTATGATTCTAGAGATGCTGAGTTATTAGATTTACATCATAGTGCCCATACCTTTCTTAAAGAATTAAATAGCTTGGATAATAGAAATACCAATCAAAGAGCAATTTTGTTAGAGCAATTATTTGGTGCTGTAGGAGAACACGTTTGGCTAGAAACTCCTTTCTTTTGTGATTATGGCGAGCTAATCTTTGTAGGACACAATACCTTTATTCATTGCAATTGTACTTTCATAGATAATAATACAATTACAATTGGTCATAATAGTTTGATTGGTCCTTCTGTACAAATTTATACCGCCTCACATCCTTTGCAAGCCTCTGAACGGATTTATAAAGATCCTATACCCCCCAACAAAACGCACTACAAAACCTATTCTAGCCCAGTAAAAATTGGTCACAATACTTGGATTGGTGGCAACAGCATTATTTTGCCTGGGGTTACAATTGGAGACAACACGACGATTGGCGCAGGCTCTGTGGTCGCTTCAGATATTCCAGAAGGGGTCTTAGCGATGGGCAACCCTTGTCAAGTGGTTGGTCAATTGGAGGGATAGCCCTTGTTCTGTTTTTACTCTATATTTTTAGCTATAAATGCTTGAATTTTCGCTGGTTTATTACTCAATTCACAAGTCTTGTTCTCATACGTACAGCGCAAAGTTCTTAAGCTTGTAAACTCTTTTAGGCAGCTAGGCAAAGTAGAAGTGCCTATATTATCCAACCGTAACCAAGGTAAATAATTTAGCTTAGAGAAATCTTTGGGCAGCTGCCCATTTAATGGTAATCTATAAATATCTAATTTTTCTAAGTGCTTTAGAGTACACAATGAATTAGGCAAAGACGTTATTTTGTTGGTACACAAATTTAAGACTTGCAACTTTTCTAGCGTACCAATTTTATCTGTAATGCTTGTTAAATTATTAGCACCTACATCTAAATGTTCCAATTCACTTAAGTTTTCAATACCTTTTATCTCTGCCAATTGGTTGATAAACAAATGCAAGATTTTAAGCTCTCTTAAAGGACTTAAATTAGGTAGTTTTTCTAGTTTATTATAATGCAAATCCAAGACTTTCAGTTGAGTTAACTGGGTCAATTTCTTAGGAACAACCTTTAATTCTACCCTAGAAATATATAATTCTTCTAAGTGTTTCAAATGCTCAATGGCATTAGGTATTTTGGCTATCTTATTTTTGTTCTTCGCCTTCCAACTATCCGAATTTCTTAAGTCTAAAATTCTCAACCGCCCCAAATAACAAAGCCACTCTGGAAACTCTGTCAAGGACTTATTGCCCAAAGTAATTTCATTGATAGGAATTGTTTTCAGAACAGCTTGAGACGCCTCGTTCGGGAACCATTGTTTTTTCAAAAATTTAGGTGTACTCAATTTCTTAGGCAAAGACTTTAGAGCAGCCAAACTCTTAGCACCAACAAAACTTAACAGAGGCATATAACGCTCTTCTACTGCTGTATTGAGAGTAGCATTTTTTTTGATAATTTGTAGGGCAATTTTAATATTACTTTCTTCCCATGATTCAATCAAACTAAATAAATTATCTTGCTCCGTTTTCATCTTTTTTTTATTGATACCTCTTTATTAATTCACTCTTCTTAAAATGCAAGTCCAACAAAGGCTCCAAATAAGATTGATCTATAGTATCAAAGGACCCTACACTAGTGCTATCGACATCAAATACAGCAATCAAAGTTCCAGCATTATCCCAAACAGGCAAAACAATCTCCGAGTTGGTGCGGCTATCGCAAGCAATATGAGAAGGATCCTCATGGACATTTTTGACCAATTGAGTTGTTTCTGTTTGAGCAGCACGACCACAAACCCCCTTAGCAAAAGGGATGTGCAAACAGCCCAACGTTCCTTGATAAGGACCTACCATCAGCTGCCCTTCATTTACACAATAAAACCCCACCCAATAATAATAAGGTAAGTATTGTTTCAAGACACAATTAATGGTTGCCATTTTCAAAATCATATTGGTTTCTCCTTCCAATATAGCATTAATTTCGCTTAAAGCTTGTTCGTAAGCTTGATGTTTGTCAAAGGTCATGATCACTTCTTTTTTATATTTTTTAAATCTTTGCGGTTATCAGAGTAAAATGTTGCCATTGCAAAGTTTTTTGCAACTTCAGGAGCCATTTGACAAAAGCTATTGGCCAGTTCCTCGCCTAGCTCAGGAGCATCTGGCGCACCCATAATAACAGGAGCCATTTGGTGCGACCAGCCTAAATAGTTGCTTTCCAGTGACTCCATCAAGCCGTCGATATCTTCACGTTCAAAACCACCAACATAATTGGTATCATTGATGTAACGGGCCGAAGGGCAAATCAAGACTAAGTGATCAAATATAGATTCATCCTTAATGTTCGCCAAAACTCCAATCATTGAACTCACTGAGTGCCCAACAAAAATAGCATCTTTTAATCGCAGCTCATCTGCAATTTTCAAAACATCTTCTGCATAAGCATTAAGGTTGTTATAGCGAAGAGGGTGATAATCCGAACTATCCGACTGACCGCAGCCAATATGATCAAACAGTACTACTCTGTAGTTTTTTTCAAAATCAGGGACCATATGACGCCACATATTTTGATCGCAACCGAAACCATGAGAAAACATTATAGTCTTGGGGCCATCCCCTGAAATTTTGACATTAAATTTTTTTAGTACGCTCATTAATAAAGTCTCACTTCAGTTAGCTAGAAGCTTTTGAGTTTTAGTCGATACGACTAAGTACTACTTATTCAAAAAAACAGGTTCGGATGTCAGACAGTAGCATTGATTATTTTATACCTGCTATTTAAAGATTACAGTCAGAGCGAATAAAGTCAACAAAGTTGCTTTACCTAGACTAGCCTAGGGTAACCTCGATAATGGCATTTTTAGCTTAAATCCAATGAAGGCTACCTAACTATAGACTCGTCTGTATTAATGCCATTTTTCAAGTCTTCAAAACTCATTTTCTGAGCCTCTAAACTTATAATTTCAGCCTCAATACCTGAAACTTCAGACTCAACATCGATCACGTATGAACTACGTTTTTTAGAATTCGCTGCCGACTTATCATAGTCCTGTATACGCTTACGTGCTAAATTTATTTTAGATTCCAGGCTGGTAATCTGTGTATCAATA
>ENA-ORXM01001725-ORXM01001725.1-marine-metagenome-genome-assembly--contig:-NODE-1725-length-28888-cov-5.155531_pt1 | contig 28888 bp, 24 predicted proteins | sample MGYA00237867_ERZ511480 | MGnify/ENA primary metagenome ERZ511480 (study PRJEB26309, sample SAMN06266103) | marine metagenome | isolation source: Algal blade | place: United Kingdom:Sidmouth, United... | reverse complement strand
TCGGCCACATCTTCTTCGTCCAGTCCTTCCATATACACCTTCAGGAAACCGTCGAATTTAATGACCTCTCCGTTGGCACTGAATTGTTCGGTATGTTTGCTCGCTTTTATCTTCACATTGGTACGCTCCAATTGGGCATCGCTCATCTGCGAGGCTATGGTACGTTTCCAAATCAATTCATATAATTTAGACTGGTCACGTTCCAATGAAGGGGATTGGTTGGTAATATTGGTAGGCCGAATAGCTTCATGTGCCTCTTGAGCACCCTTTGATTTGCCCTTGAAATTCCTGACCGTGCTGTACTTCTCTCCGTAATTATCTACAATTGCTTCTTTTGCGGCGTTTATCGCTTCTCCAGAAAGGTTCACACTATCGGTTCTCATATAAGTAATCAGACCGGCTTCATATAGACGTTGTGCCACTTGCATCGTTCTGCCGACAGAAAAATATAGCTTCCGCGAAGCTTCTTGTTGCAATGTGGAAGTTGTAAAAGGTGCCGAAGGTGATTTCTTGGCCGGTTTTTTATCAAGGGAACCAACCGTAAAATCGGCATCAATATTTTGCTTTAAGAATGCCTCGGCCGCTTCTTTTGACGAAAAGGTTTTATTCAATTTAGCGCTAAATATACTGCCTTGCGCTGTTTTGAACTCGGCAGCTATTCGAAAAGATGCTTCAGCAGTAAACGCATCGATATCGCGTTCGCGCTCTACGATCAATCGCACGGCGACAGACTGTACTCTACCGGCCGAAAGGCCCGGCTTGATTTTACGCCAAAGTACCGGCGAAAGCTCATAGCCCACCAATCTATCAAGAACCCGTCTTGCCTGCTGGGCATTTACAAGATTATAATTTATTTCTCTAGGGTTGTCTATTGCCTTTTGAATGGCAGATTTGGTAATGGAGTTAAAAACGATACGCTTAGTCTTGTTTTTATCCAAACCCAATGTTTCGGCCAAATGCCAAGAGATGGCCTCTCCCTCTCGGTCTTCATCACTCGCCAGCCATATAGTATCCGCTTTTTTAGAGAGGGCCTTTAGTTTTTTTACAAGGGCCTTTTTTTCTTTATCGACAATGTATTTGGGCTCGAAGTCATTATCGACATCGACCCCAAGCTCTTTAGAGGGCAGGTCGGCAATATGCCCGAAACTGGACTCTACCTTATAATCCTTTCCTAAAAACTTCTCTATGGTCTTTGCCTTTGCGGGGGACTCTACTATCACTAAATTCTTGGCCATTCATCGATTTTTGATGGAACAAAAGTAACTGAATTTTTTAATTTGATGCCATACCATATATATAGGCATAAAAAAACGCCCTAGCTCACTAAGACGTTTTATACTATTTTAAAGGGACTTACCTCAAACTAAAGGAGCTCAATAAACGTATATCGTCATCTAAATATTCATATTGGTACAACACCTTGTCGCCGATCATCAAAAGCGAGTTCTGCAGCGGAATTACGTCGAATGTGACAATATCCTCAAAATGGTTCAGTAGCTTTAAGTTATCGACATCACTTTTATCATAAACCTTTAAGCCTGAGGCACCATCGCAGACAAATAACTTCTCTTGTTTGAAACCCAGTCCAAAAGGTTCGTCCATCTCATAGAATTTTCTCAGTTCTGGTTTCGCCAGATCAGAAACATCGATGATGTATAATCCGCTTTCCGTATTACCGCAAGAGTTACCTCCACGTAGGGTTACATAGGCATAATCACCATCGACTACTACCGGATCACAAGCAGTGCCATGAATGAACTCGGAAACGAACGTAGGTTTCGAAGGCTCTGAAATATCATAGATATACATACCCTGCGTGCCTCCCAAGAACAGAATATCCCCTTGATTATAAATCGTTTCGATAGCTCCGTTGGTATAAACGTCTTCCAATGTTTTCGGATTATCCAAGTCGGAAATATCGAAAACACTGATACTTGACCACTCTACGGCATACAGATAGTTTTTTACGATTTTAAATCGCGCCAAAGAGCCACCTTGACCCGTGTTCGTTCCGGCAGAGGCTGCATCGGCACTGTTCGTACTGAAAGACGCATCAGATTCCAAGGTTGGTGCGAATCGGCTCTCAAACTCCGAAACCAACATGCGCTCGGTCTTTACTTCCCAGCCGATAAGGGCTTCGGTACTTGCATCAAAATCACTGTAATCAAAGAAATCGGCCTCTGGCCAAGCAACATCCCACCCGACAGTACACCAAAATTGCTGGTATATCGCATTTTCCATCCGCTGTATCATTTTTATGTTTTCAATGTCGGAAATATCAAGAACCACCAAATCGCCATAGCTATCGGCGAACAGCCGATCGTCTTTGATTGAAATGTCGTAGTTACCCTCTAATTTTATAAATAAGATATTTTGCGGGGCCTCAGGATTACTATTATCCAACACATGAAAACCACGATTGACATCGTTTACAAAGACATAGTTCTTATAGGCGTAAATCTTTCCCGAATTCTCTATCGGTACGGGTTCTGATACGTCTACGGCCTCCTCCTTGAATTCGAATAGGTCGGTCTTTAAAGGGGTTGCAATCAAGTATTCCGCATAAAGACCATCGGGATTATCGTCTTGATCTTCTGAACAGGACACCAATGTAATAGCAGCAGCCGCGAACAAAAGAAGAATGTTCTTTTTCATAATTTCAATTTTTTATTGGATTGTTTGTTTTCACTAAGATGCATTTTCCTTTACGGAGTTGCGTCGAACCCGCAAGAAATCTGAAAAGAGCTCTATGCTTTCCTCAAAAATACTACTCCATCTTCTATATACAGGGCACGTGGATTTTGACTTTAAAGGAAACAAGTAAGTTTCAAGCTTTCATCTTAGATAAAGGCTTGAAAGTAGTGTGAAAGAGCAATTTTGAAAATGGGAATGGTTGAAAATAACCTTTAAAATCCTATTAAAATTCACTGTCAATTTGTCATAAAATTGTTTTTAGACCTATATTTGCTGCCCGTTATTAGTATTTCGGGAATTGTTTCTATGGAAAAAATAATCAACGAATCCGTTCAGGGCACTACCGTATCGCTACAGGAAAAAAATGCCGGTGGCCGAAAACTCTATATCGAAAGTTACGGCTGCCAGATGAATTTCTCCGATAGCGAGATCGTTGCCTCCATATTGGCAAACGAAGGCTTCAATACGACTCAAGAGTTGCAGGAAGCCGACTTGGTTTTGGTCAATACCTGCTCCATTCGCGAAAAAGCCGAGCTGACCGTTCGCAAACGCCTAGAAAAATTCAATGCCATCAAGCAAGAGCGGCCCCATATGAAAGTAGGGGTTTTGGGCTGCATGGCCGAGCGATTAAAGCACAAGTTTCTGGAAGAAGAAAAAATCGTCGACATGGTCGTAGGCCCCGATGCCTATAAAGACTTGCCGAACCTCATTCAGGAAATCGATGAAGGCCGAAATGCCGTGAACGTAATACTTTCCAAAGATGAAACCTATGGAGATGTAGCCCCCGTGCGCTTAAATTCTAACGGGGTGACGGCTTTTGTTTCGATTACTCGCGGCTGTGACAATATGTGTACGTTCTGCGTAGTGCCCTTCACTCGGGGCCGTGAGCGTAGCCGAGACCCGCAATCCATAATAGCCGAGGTAAACGACCTATGGGACAAAGGTTTTAAGGAAATCACCCTGCTCGGCCAAAATGTCGACAGTTATTTATGGTATGGCGGCGGACTTAAAAAAGACTTTGCAAAGGCTTCCGAAATGGAAAAGGCTACAGCGGTAGATTTTTCGCAATTATTGGAGAAGGTCGCCCTGGCACAGCCACGAATGCGTATTAGGTTCTCGACCTCGAATCCGCAGGATATGACTTTGGATGTGATACACACTATGGCCAAATACGATAATATCTGTAAGAATATTCATTTGCCCGTGCAGAGCGGCAGCAACCGTATCTTAAAGGCCATGAACCGTTTGCATACCCGAGAGGAATATTTCGAACTGATCGATAATATTCGGAAAATAATTCCCGATTGCGCTATTAGCCAAGATATGATTACCGGTTTTCCGACCGAAACGGAAGAAGACCATCAAGACACTTTATCGCTGATGCGATACGTGAAGTATGATTACGGATTTATGTTTGCCTATTCCGAACGGCCAGGTACCTTGGCCGAACGAAAATTGGAGGATGATATCCCACAGGAAATAAAAAAAAGAAGGCTGGCCGAAATCATCGCATTACAACGCGAGCATTGTCAAGAAAGTACGCAGCAGCATGTTGGCAAAGTGCAAGAGATATTGATAGAAGGCCCTTCGAAAAAATCTGATGCGCATTGGATGGGTCGAAACTCACAGAATATCGTAGCAGTTTTTCCCAAGGAAAATTATAAGGTCGGCGATTTCGTAATGGTACGGATGGACAGCTGTACCTCGGCTACTTTGATCGGGGAAGCGGTAGCCCCCTCCACAACCAAAGGGGGAACTAGTTCACTTAAAATTGAATGACTGTATTTTAAATATGAAGCATATAAAATTTATAAATGAAACTGAAATAAATTCCCTCTTTGGGGGTTAGGGCCTATGGAATCAGTACAAGCCATAAAACAACGTTTTGAGCTTATCGGTAATGATCCGAAACTCAACCGTGCCATCGAAAAAGCGGTTCAGGTTGCACCGACCGATATTTCGGTACTGGTCACGGGAGAAAGCGGGGTCGGAAAAGAGGCCATCCCTAAAATAATCCACTCGCTTTCACATCGAAAACATGCGAAATACATTGCCGTAAACTGTGGGGCGATTCCGGAAGGAACTATCGACAGTGAACTCTTCGGGCATGAAAAAGGAGCCTTTACCGGGGCTACCCAGACCCGTAGCGGCTATTTTGAGGTTGCCGATGGCGGAACCATTTTTTTAGACGAAGTAGGCGAACTGCCCTTGACGACCCAAGTACGTTTACTACGTGTATTGGAAAACGGAGAATTTTTAAAGGTAGGGTCTTCACAAGTGCAAAAAACAGATGTGCGTATTGTAGCCGCGACTAATATCAATATGTTCGAGGCCATAAAAAAGGAAAAATTCCGGGAAGACCTTTATTATCGCTTGAGTACCGTTGAAATCAATATTCCGCCACTACGAGAACGCCAAGACGATATTCATTTATTGTTTCGAAAATTTGCCTCCGATTTTGGGCAGAAGTACAAAATGCCCACCATTCGTTTGAACGATGATGCAATTCAATTGTTATTGAAATACCGCTGGCCGGGCAATATTAGGCAGCTACGTAATATCGCAGAGCAAATTTCCGTGCTCGAAGAAAGTCGAGCCATCTCTTGGTCGACATTGAACGGTTACTTGCCCAATGCCAACAGTTCAAATTTACCAGCAGTTATTGGACAGAAAAAAGCCGATAGTGATTTCAGCAATGAAAGAGAGATTCTTTACAAAGTACTTTTCGATATGAAAAGTGACCTAAACGACCTGAAAAAACTGACCCTTGAGCTCATGAAGAACAACGATGGCGACAAAGTTCAGGAAGAGAACGAGGGGCTTATACGTAAAATATACGGCGAAAACGGAGAGACTGTTGAAGAGGGTATCCCCACACCGACGGAAGTACTTCACCTGCCCGAACCGCAACGAGAGCAACCCATAAGCAGACCGCCTACGGAAGACAAGTACCATTTTGCAGAGGAAATCGAGGAGGAAGAAACTCTATCCCTACAAGAAAAAGAAGTAGAGCTTATAAAAAAATCCCTTGACAGAAATCGTGGGAAAAGAAAAGCGGCTGCGGCCGAACTGGGAATTTCTGAACGAACCTTATATCGAAAGATAAAGCAATATGACCTTTAAAGTAAGAGAAAAGAACAAAGACAAAAGAGAAAAGACATAATGGAAAATAGACTTTTGCGTAAACATGTTATCTTATCCATCTCTTTTCTTTTATCTATATTCTCTTTTCTATTTTTCAGAACGTAAAAGATTTAATGTGGCTAAGCTGAAACTTATAGTTCTAATAGTAATTTTAATACTAGTTCCGAATAGTTGCGGTATTTATAATTTTACGGGTGGAAACGTAGGAACTGCCGTTTCTTTCTCGGTACCACGGTTTCAAAACTATGCCACCCAGAGTCCGGGATCGACTTTTGAACCAGGTCTTGATAGAGATTTTACCTTGGCATTGCAAGATCGTATCTTGAACCAGACCAGTCTCGATCTGACGACCTCAAACGGTGACCTTTTGTACGAAGGGGAAATTGTGGAGTTCCGTATTTCACCCATGAGTGCCACCGCCCAACAGACCGCGGCCCAGAACCGTTTATCGATGGCCGTGAAAGTACGATTTTACAACAAGACCAAAGAAGATGCGGATTTTGATCAGCGTTTTTCGTTTTTTTACGATTATGATGCGAACGCACAGCTTTCGTCAGTGAAAGACGAGGCGCTCGAAGTTATTTTCGAACGAATAACCCAAGATATTTTTAACGCTTCGCTAGCGGATTGGTGATTATAGTGTTTGGTGTTAGAAAAAATCGATTCTAATCGAGGTATTCGAAGTGTTCATGTTTTTTAGTCCATTTTCTTTGTTCTATATTCTGTTCTCTTTTTCAAAAAAATGAACGTACAAGACTTTACATATTTGCTGCAAGACCCTGATAAGGTAGTTTCTCCGGTACAGACAAAGCAACTGGAAGATGTGCTGGACGAATACCCCTATTTTCAGGCTGCACATGCGTTACATTTAAAAGGGCTCAAAAACCTGAACAGCTTTAAATACAATAATGCCTTAAAGCTTACCGCCGCGTACACGGCCGATCGTGATGTGCTTTTCGATTTTATTACCTCGAAGAAATTTCTACAAAATTCAATTGCCGACACCATATCGGGCAAGACCACGACCTTGGTCGATACCGAGACTATTTCAGAGGAGGTACCTGTCGATACCGATGCTACTAATGAGCGCCATACCCAGAACGATGAGGGCCTCCCGCTTTCAAAGGCTGAGGCCGAAACCCTTTTGGATCCAAAACTTTTTACTTCTAAAAATCCGGAAATAGACAAGGAAATCGCCGAATCAAAAAGAAAGGCCGAAGAAGAGCTCTCATTGGGCCAACCCCTACCCTTTACTAAAAAGGAAAAATATTCCTTTGGGGAATGGCTACAGCTCACTTCGTTCAAGCCTGTAAAACGGACGAAAAAAGATTCGGAGAAGAATGAGGTCGAGCGAAAGGAAATCGAATTTCCCTTGGAGGAAGATAACCCGAAAAGAAAAAAATTCGAGCTTATCGATAAATTTATTGCCGAAAACCCGAAGATAAGCCCCCATAAAGATGCCCCAAAAGTGGCCATTGCAGATTCGGTCAAATTTGATAAAAAAGAGTTGATGACGGAGACTTTGGCCAAAGTATATCTGGAGCAAAAAAAGTATAAAAAAGCCGTTCAGGCCTACCGGATTTTAAGTTTGAAATATCCGGAAAAAAGTGGTTTCTTTGCAGACCGAATTAAGGCGGTGGAGAAATTGAAGGCCGATAACGAATAAAGAAATCACATGAGTACGTTTACCATTTTTTTAATTCTTATTATCATTGTCTGCTTCTTGTTGGTATTGGTAATTATGGTACAAAACCCAAAAGGTGGCGGGTTATCATCTTCCTTTGGCGGAGGCGGCAGTCAAGTAGTTGGCGGTGTTAAAAAAACCGGGGATTTTTTAGATAAAAGTACCTGGACGCTAGCCATTTTACTGGTCGTTCTCATTTTAGCTTCCAATGTAGCCTTAAAAGGGAATTTTGGAGATGCCGATTCGAAACTACTAAATGGTGACGATATAGAAACAACTGTACCCGAAACGGTGCCGGAAGCACTTCCCGAAGAAGTACCCGCACCGACAACAAATCCTTCGGATAGCCTTTAATTACAAAGAAAAAATAGCAAAATGCCAGCCTGAATGACAAGCTGGCATTTTTATTTTAACAAAGTGTCAGTTTTTGTACCATGGCATAATTTCTGCCAACTTAGTAAAGAGAATTTAATTTTTTCAACTAAAAACTATAAATATGGCAAAAGTCAACATTAAACCATTGGCCGATCGTGTTCTTATCGAACCAATGGCCGCCGAGACCAAAACAGCGTCCGGCATCTACATTCCCGACACGGCGAAAGAAAAACCACAACAGGGTAAAATCGTAGCAGTGGGTCCTGGAACAAAGGACGAAAAAGTAACTGTCAAAGTTGGTGATAAGGTGCTTTATGGAAAATATGCAGGTACCGAGCTTAAACTTGAGGGCGTAGATTACCTGATGATGCGCGAAAGCGATGTTTTGGCGATTATATAAATAAGTTAGCTTTTCCAGTCATTCCCGCGTAGGCGGGAATCTCTCTTACGAATAAAAATGTTTGAGAGTTTTTTACTTACTTTTTTTAAAAAACTAGGAAATACAAGAACTTTTTTAAAGAACACTTAAAGAATAATAAAACAGATTCCTGCCTTCGCAGGAATGACAATAAAATTTAAAATAGAATGGCAAAAGAAATAAAATTTGATATCGATGCACGCGATGGCCTCCGAAGAGGTGTCGATGCGTTGGCAAATGCAGTAAAAGTAACCTTGGGTCCCAAGGGGCGAAACGTTATCATCAGCAAATCCTTCGGTGCGCCGCAGGTAACCAAAGATGGTGTAACGGTCGCCAAAGAAATCGAATTGGCCGATGCCCTTGAAAACATGGGTGCACAAATGGTTAAAGAGGTCGCTTCTAAAACCAATGACCTTGCCGGTGACGGTACGACTACCGCAACTGTTTTGGCACAGTCGATTGTAAAAGAAGGTTTAAAGAACGTAGCTGCCGGTGCAAACCCAATGGACCTTAAAAGAGGTATTGATAAAGCTGTCGAGGCTATCGTTGCAAACCTTGGAAAACAATCTAAAAAAGTCGGTGACTCTTCTGAAAAAATTACTCAAGTCGCCGCGATTTCATCCAACAATGATGAAACTATAGGTACCCTCATTTCCGAAGCGTTCGGCAAAGTTGGGAAAGAAGGCGTAATTACCGTTGAAGAAGCAAAAGGAACCGATACTTATGTCGACGTCGTCGAAGGCATGCAGTTCGACCGTGGCTATCTTTCTCCCTATTTCGTGACCGATTCCGAAAAAATGACCGCGGATTTGGAAAATCCATACATCCTCTTGTTCGACAAGAAGATTTCTGCGATGAAAGATTTGCTTCCTGTGCTAGAACCTGTAGCACAATCAGGTAAGCCTTTATTGATTATCGCCGAAGATGTTGATGGTGAGGCCTTGGCCACCTTGGTTGTCAATAAGTTAAGAGGGTCCTTAAAAATCGCCGCCGTTAAGGCGCCAGGTTTCGGAGACCGAAGAAAAGCGATGTTGGAAGATATCGCCATCTTGACAAAAGGTACCGTTATCTCCGAAGAAAGAGGTTTCTCTTTAGACAATACAACTATTGACATGTTGGGTACTTGTGAGAAAGTAACTATTGATAAAGACAACACGACTATCGTGAACGGTGGCGGTGTTCAAAAGAATATCAAGACCCGTGTCAACCAGATTAAATCGCAGATCGAGACGACTACTTCCGACTACGATAAGGAAAAGTTGCAAGAGCGCTTGGCAAAATTGGCCGGTGGTGTTGCCGTTCTTTATGTAGGAGCAGCTTCCGAAGTCGAAATGAAAGAGAAAAAAGATCGTGTTGACGATGCATTACACGCAACCCGCGCTGCCGTTGAAGAAGGTATCGTTGCCGGTGGTGGTGTCGCTTTTTTACGTGCCAAATCGGCACTTTCAAAAGTCGATACAGAAAATGCCGATGAAGAAACCGGTGTACAGATTGTAGCCAAAGCTATCGAATCTCCATTGCGCGCAATCGTAGAAAACGCCGGTGGCGAAGGTTCTGTAGTGGTTGCCAAAGTTTTCGATGGCAAGGGAGATTATGGTTATGATGCCAAATCGGAGAAATATGTAGAAATGTTCAAGGCGGGTATTATCGATCCTAAGAAGGTGACCCGTATTGCCTTGGAAAATGCCGCGTCGGTTGCAGGTATGATCCTGACGACTGAATGTGCATTGACCGACATCAAGGAGGAAGCTCCAGCAGGTGGAGGCGGACACGGACATCCCGGTGGCGGAATGCCTGGGATGATGTAGTCGTAAGTCAAGATAGACATACTTTAATATAGTAAAGACCGCTATTGGAATTCCAATAGCGGTCTTTTTTGTATCAGTTAGCGTTAGAATCTTTATGAAGTTAAGCTTGTTTTGAATTAAGAAACGTCTGTAATCGTTTGGAAATAGTTGTAAACGTTTCCGTCGCGCTTTAGCTCCATGGGCAGAAATAATTGGCTATTTTAGTGAAAATTGATTGATGATTGTATGCAATTGTTAGAAGTAATTTAATGAACACACCTTACAATATATATTTCCAAATTGACAGTAATTATTATCTCGGTTCTCAAATAAGAGCATCAAATAAAAAGATAGAACTGTTTTATCATTACGTTAATGCAAGAAACAAAAAAGTAGATTTTGAACATCTTGATACAGGACAAATTTCTTCTGGTTATCTACCTGACCACGTATCATTTCATTTTGATGGTCAAATTCATACAAAAGCTAAAGATTCTAGAAAGAGGAAACAGTATCTTAGTGAATTGAAATGCGAAATAAATCCATTCAATTTAGAAAGAAATAATTTTACACCAATCTTTCTCGAATCGATTAATATTTCAGATAGTCAATTAATTCAAAACAGATTCAAGCTAGTTGAAAGAAGTGAAACAGTTAATAAGCCACTTATTGACTTAACTGGCTTAAATTCATTCAGTCTAATTCTTTTCAGCAAATGCGAGAGAACTAACCCGAATGCTATTTTGGAAAACGAGCACATTAGAAAGTTGAATTCAATTGTTGGTGTACAAATTAAAGACGTATTTTCAGTAGACGATAAAGCACAAAAGTTTAAGAATACATCAGGCTTTAGTACTGAAATTATAGTTTTGGCGGTTCAAAATATTTGGGAAGAATTTTCAAAAATTGAACATCATATAACTGGAGAAATAGGCAAACAAGGAGGTAATTCGGTAATTACACCTCCAATTGAACTTTTGGGTAGAATGGTAAATCTAAACAAAAACCGCTAATACTGTGTAAAAATAATTGCTAAGTCAGTGTTCATCAGAAAGTCTTTTGGACTTTCTTAACGTTATTTTCTTTTGCTAAGCTATATGCCAAACCACGCAACAGTACTCATACCAACCTTTATCCAGTTTCAAACTACTCTCCAAAAACCTCCGTCGTATAAAAAGCGGGAATCGAAAACCAATAGCCCATAAACGATTCAGAAAGTTCTAATTGTTCCCCACCTGAGATGGATTCCCCAAAAATATTGTATTGCGTACCTCGGTTATCTTGAAAAACTGCCTCGGAAGTACCATCGAAAATATATTCAAATTCCAATGCATTTTGCGTTGCATCCAACTCAAAAGAAGCGATAAAATTGGCATTGCCTACCAAGAGGTAATTTCTATCCCTAAATGTATCTTTAATTATGGGGGTCGTATCAAAATCGGAAAATTGATATGCCTTTGCAAAGCCGCCAATAATGATGGCATGTACCCTATCTTTTGAAGGCAAACGCGAATCTTTGGGAGTCGGAAAGAAAAATAGGCTATTGTTCGTTTTGTAATCGGAATAGGGATAAGTGCCGTACGTTCTAGAGAAACCGGTTTCTAATCCCATGACCGTCGTATTGGGGAACATTGATTTCCAGGTCTTCCAATCGGTTTCGACGAGTGTTATCAGCTCTGCGTCCTTACCGGCTAAACTACCATTTACCGACTCGCCCAAAATCTGTGACCAATTACTTTTCGTTGCGCGATCAAAGGGAATCAAGTTCGTCTGATACAATAAACCCGACACGCCAAAAGTGGTCTCTATACCATCAACGAACCTATTCCAACCGATACCCGTACCCGTCAGCGGGCAATAGGTAATTGCCAATGAAACATTATCAATGTTATCGTTTACGATTTCATGCCAATCTAATATGTTATGCTGATAAGCCCTGACGTCATTACCCTTTTTATAGCCCAAAACCAGGTCGCTGTCGGACAAAAGCGAAGCGTTTTGGGCAGTTACCATTACCGGATTCTCCAAAGCCGGAATACCATCTCGGCCTGGGCCGCCATCCAATACCTCGTTTACAGGAATAGTCCACTCGGTAGAAGTGTTTTCGGTTTCATTCGGATCGGGGTTCGGATTGCCTACCGGTGTGCCCGATGTACCCTGAATCTCTTGTGTGCTCGACGAGCTACAGGAAAATAACATTACGATCAATATCGATACTAACAAAGTGTTCTTTTTCATCTGTTCCTATTTATTTGTTTATAACAGGTCGTATATAATTCACCAATCACCATTTCGGTTAGTTTCCAAAATTATTTTTGGCTTATTTCATAGCGTTTAATTTAAAATATTAGGTGTCGCCTTTTTAAAGGTATAGGATATTCCAGCGGTAAACCGAAGGGTCGGCGTCAATTGTGTGCCTTCAACATGACTATACAGAGGCAGCTCTACTCTGGAACTTACCGCTAAATTAGGTGTTAGCGATACTATGAGTTCAGGTCGAACGAAAACCCATTCCCCACCGGTATTGGGCAATTGAGAACCATCTATCTTATCATAAGATGCGTGTCGATATTTGAATACGAGTCCAGGACTAAAAATGGTATTCAAAAAGAAAAATTGATCGGTATACCCAACATTGGCTTGAATTACATTACCAAATTGATAGGTAGAAGAATTGTTCAAATATGACGTGTTTTTACCCGTCAAGCGATAGGTAAAACTTCCGGAAAAAGTAGCCGACGGCCGAAAAGAAAATCCTTTTGAAACCGATAACCATCCCAAAGCATCCCACGCGCCACTACCGGGCTGCAAATCTGCAATTAATAGAAAGCCCTCCGAACTGGTTAGGTCAGATTTGCCCAAGGGCGCTTTTGTACCCAAACCAAGGTTTACAACGGAACTGGCTCCTAAAACATCTGGAATGGCATATTTCGCCAAAATCACAGCATCACCGATTCCTTTTGTATCCGTTAAGCTCTCATTTCCGAATTGCGAAATCGTACGTTTCTGGTTGACCCACGTGAAAAGTGTTTCCACCGAGATTCTATCGGTAAAGGCATACCCGAGATTCAATAAAATGGAATTGGTGATTCGCAGCCTAGAATTATCGTCTAATTTTTCAGCACCGGCATTGAGGGTATTGAGATTGTTATAGTCGTAATTCAATCCCAAAAGAAAAACACCCTTTCCTTCATTTGGAAGTCCGAGGTTATTTGACAAAGGTACCCCACCAGAGCAACAGGTCTGTGCATAGGTTTGTTGGCCGATGTAAAGTATCGATATGAAGATAAAAATCCGCACTAGTCCTTATTAGGAATGTATACGGATTTAGTACTAAAAATCAAGGGTTCCTTACAGCGAATAAACTATTTCGGATAGTTTTCAAACCTCGGGCCAAGAATTAATCTTGGTGCTGCCCACTGTCGTCGGTATCGTCCTCCCTATATTTACAGCAGGGATGCACTGTATTATAGGCCGCTTCGGTCGCCTTTAATTCTTTTGTATCATGGCCCACTTGGACAAGGGCGGTCTTTATTTTCATGGGATCCGTTTTACGTTCGTCAATAACCAATGATAATTGATGTGAAGGAATATCCCAGAGCGCATACTTTACCCCCTTTACATCCAATGCCGCTTTTTCGATACGCATTTTGCACATTTCACATCTACCATCGACCTCCATGGTCATTTTTTTATTCTTTTCTTGGGCAGATGTTGTGAACGATAGCATAGCCAGTAAGAATGTTAAAAATAGCTTGTTCATTACTTTATATTTTTAGTTTTTATTGAACTCGTCTTGAGTTGTTCTTTTAGAGATTAGAATATAGTGCATTGAATAGACACTTATTTTAAAAACAAAAAGCTCAGGATGTTTTCAATATCTGCACTCTTTTTCATAATCTATTATCTATTTTCTCTTCTCTATTTTCTATTTCCTTCGCCTTTACAACTTATACCGAAACCCTCCGTAGAACATTCGCCCCATGATAGGTGCATACACAATACTCGTATCAAAATTGGTTCCAAAAGGGTCTTCAGCACTTAAAACCGGATTCGTTTGGGTAAAATTACTCAAATTCTCGCCTCCGACATACAGTTCGAATTTTTCGGAAAAAACCTTGGTCACTTGCGCGTTCATTAGGCTGTAGCCCTCAGCAAAATCACCCAAACGAAATTCAGGCAGATTCGCATCGGTATTTGGCAACCGTTGCTCGCCCAAGGTATGTAGGGTGAAATCGAACTTCCATTGTGAGGCGTTTTGCTTTGGGGTTGTTTCGTAACCGGCATTCAGAAAGAAACGATGCTGGGCCTGTAACGGTTTTTGTAATCTTCCTGAACGGTAATCGGTTTTTACATCGTAATATTTGTATGCGGTGCGAACTTCAAGGTTCTTCAATACTTCATGGTTCAGCTCTACCTGAAAACTGTTTGCATAGCTTTTCCCGTTCAGATTATAAAAGGATATCGCCCTCGGGTCTTCCCAATCGACCACCACTTGGTTTATAAAATCCGTTTTATAGAAATCGAAGGTTATGTTTCCCGGGCGATCTAAAAAAGTGAATCCTTGTAAAAAGCTTAAGCCATAGTTCCATGCATCTTCGGGATTTAGGCCGTAGATGCTTCCGTCGGTATCGAAAACCTGAATATCACGGGCAGAGGCGAACAGTTGCTGGTTCTCCGCAAAAATATTGGCCGCTCGCCTACCCCTGCCGAAAGATCCCCGAAGACTTGCCTTTTCCCATGGGGTATAACGCAAGTGAAATCGGGGGGTCACAAAATTACCCAAGCGATTATGGGTGTCAACACGTAGTCCGGCCGTTAAGCTAAGTTTTTCAAGATTTTCATAGCTATATTCAAAAAACGCCCCAGCGGAAACATCTTGACGGCTATAGTTTTGAGTATTGGCCAGTTCGTCATAACCGTCAAAGGCAAAAGTCAACCCGGTTTTAAACTTGTTACGGGTATCGCCGATGATAGAATTGAATATCAAATTCGAATAGACACTTTCATGATCGATATCGTAGCGATTAAAACCAAAATACGAGTCTTGCTTATGCAAGCTGTAAGAAGTTTGAAAACCAAAACTCTGAAAAGGTAGTTCAGGAAATACATATCCCAATTTTACCGAAGTATCGAAACGCCTTGTATCGATTTCACTACCCCAACTGTCCGTTGTAAATTGATCTCGATTGGGATTAAAATCGGACTGCCCGACCTGTTTTTGGTCGTTCAAAAATCGAAAATTGATAAAACTGACCCAACCCTTTTCAGGGTTTTGATACTGCCAGCGGTTCATCACATTGATTTGGTCTGCCAAAGGGGCATCTAAAAAACCATCGCCATTTCTGTCTTCTATTTGGCTTCTTTTGTTTCCGTGAATATATAATCCTGTACTCAACCTATCGCTTATTATGTGATTGAGATGGGTATTGAGTTCAAGACGGCCATTTCTATTGGCGTAGCCGTTTACAAAAACAGATTTATCGGTCAAAGGCTTTACCAATTCCGTATTGATTTGACCTGATATACTTTCGTAGCCGTTGACCACGCTCCCCGCCCCCTTCGTAATCTGAATACTTTCGACCCAAGTACCGGGCGTAAATGTCAGTCCGAATGCTTGCGAAGCACCCCGCACCATAGGAATGTTTTCCTGCGTTATCAATAAATACGGACTCGTCAACCCCAACATTTGTATTTGCTTCGTACCGGTAAGCGCGTCATTGAAATTGACATCGATTGCCGGGTTCGTTTCAAAACTCTCCGAGAGATTACAACATGCGGCCTTTAGCAATTCGGCACTATTCACCGTTATAATGTTCTGCGAACTGAAATAGGCCTTTTGAACGGCATCTCTTTCCTTTTGCACGACAACTTCATCAAGACTGTTCGATGGTTTTAATGCATGGTGTATCATTTTTGGTTCGGTGAGCGTTAACGTATCCGACTCAAAACCCACATAGCTGATAATGAGCCTATCGTATGCTTCTGTAAAGGGAATGCTAAACAGTCCTTCTTCATTGGTAACCGTACCAATTTGTGAGTCCATCCAGTAGACGTTAGCTCCTGGAAGACCGATATGTTTCCCGTCGGGATTCGCTTCCATAACCATACCTTCGATCTTTTCCTGTGCAAAGAAAAGTGATGGTGATAAGATTAATATATATAAGTACGCTTTCATTTTTTATTTTTTTTAATCCATTAGGTCTTCTATAGACCCGTAAGGTTTTGCCTATATTGAGCGCAGTCGGAGTAAAAACCTGACAGGTCTACATTGCCAACATCGTTACGGCCATCACCAACATAATTGCATTCTCTATAAAAGTAGCTTCGGTCATAGGCAATTTCAAGGCAGTGCCCAAACAAGCGCAACGAATGCTCTTTTTATCCAAAAGTGTTTTGGCAACGCCAATAGTCGTAATGCCCAAAACAATTATCGTAGCAATCAATGCGATAGCTATATGAAACCGAAAAAGAAACATCAGTCCTAAAACCACTTCAAGAAAAGGGTATATCCATCCGTAAATGGGAAACACCTTTGCCAAGGGGTCGTACATTCGAAAACTTTCAGGAAAGCCTTTGAGGTCCAAAAGCTTAAAAAAGCTGAAAACGATATAAAATAGCCCCATAAAATCGAGCATGGCGCTAGAAATGTCCCAATTCTTGTAATTCAATAAAAAAGCGGCCGCGAAGAGGTAGAGAAAAATGAGTAAAAGCGGTTTAAGCTGATGGAGTTTTGATTTTTCCGTTACGGAATTATCAATCCCGCCAAGGTTTGAATTTGCTTCTCTTTCTTCTGTTTGCAGGGACTGTTTTCCTTTTTTATTGATTGAATACTTAGCAGGTAATACCGATTTCAAATCGTTAAGGAGTATATGTCTTTCCATGGAAATTGTCGCCTCGCCTTTTTCCAGGTTCACATCGACCTCAGTTACCCCGTCGATCTTGACCAATTTTTCAGTGACGGATGCCACACAATTGTTACAGGTCATCCCCGTGACTATATAGGTATGTTTCATGAGTTATTACATTTAATGTCATTCCCGTGGAGACGGGAATCTTTATCTTAGCTAGTAAAAAAACTCTCCCTTTTTTTAATAAAAGGATAACTCAGCAGACTCCGGTCTAAGCCGGAATGACAATAAAATCAAATAAGAAAAACCTCATCAAGCAACTGAATGTCCTTGATCAAAAGAGGTGGTGGGTAGTATTCGTTAGGAAGCTGTCGTACCGAAGGGAATTCGAGTACTTTAAGATATGAATAAGCAAATGCGGCCAGAAATAACTGTTGGCCCAAACTTATATCCTCAAGGGAATGTTTCAGATCGTCTTGACCTTCGACCGTAATGATTTCATCATCACAGCATGAATTTTCCATCTCCCCGCGCGAAGTTTCACCTTCGTCCATCATCATATCCATGCCGCAGTCTTCGGCATGGGCGAACAGAGAAACATTCATTAAATGGCCCATGCAATAGTGCTTGCCGACCGTCCAAGAAGTTGTGGATGCCAACAGCAACATAGCCAAAAAAGCAGAAAAAAAGCGATGTGAAATTTCTTTCATTGATGTAAAATTACAAAATAACCCTAGCACGGTAGATTTGTAGCATTGTTTTAACTAAAATTTAGACAGTGAGGTATCCGGGCAATTCATCAGTTTTCTAGCAATACATAGCCCAAGAAATAGCTTCGAAGCACCTAGAGCAATTAGTTGGGATGCTCTTCAAAAAAAGAGACCAATACCACCCAAAATTTTAAAAACATAAAAAAAAATACCCTGTACATACTAATAGGCTCTCGAAATAGTTATATACAAACAAAACGTTGAAAAGCGTTTCCTACATAACTCAAATCATTATTTAAAATTATCATTATGAAGACAAAAAAATTAAGATCAAAAATCGCATCCGGCTTTATCGTTATGGCTTTGGCCGTATTCGCTACGAGTTGTAGCACCGATGACGGCAATGTTTTCGATACACCCGGCGAAAACGAACAGGAAAATCCCGAAGAACCGGGATTCGAAGGGGCAACACTCGTATTCAATGAAGACGACCCTTCCAGTAACAAAACATCGGCAGAGGCAAGTGGTGAAGTAGGTACCAAAGTTCCAGGCAGGGTTATTTTTACTACTAACGCAACTACACAACGTAGAATGTACATTACCCAGAATATCTCGGGTAGTGGCGATATGCCTTTCAATGATTTCGCTTTGGAAGATACTGAGCTTAAAAAAGCCCTAAAAGGTGATGGATCTATCGATTTGGACGGAGCCACAAAAAAAGAAATCGACTTTACTTTTGAGCTTCCCGTACCCGATATCGATAACGGTGAAATCGTCTATAGTTTTTGGACGACAACCGGAAAAGGTGATTTTAGGGATGCTGACAAAAGATTGGCATTGGGTGTCGGTACGATTACCGTTAAGGTAGGTAATGGCACCAACCCGGCGGCCGAGGTACGTTCGTTCACCGGTGTAAAATTGTTTGCGCCAGCTGCGGACGGTAACACCAAATCGTTCTTTTCATTATTGAACGAAACGGTCTATCGAATCGATGAAGGACCCGAGTTCAGGGCTTTCTGGGATTTTGGTTACTATTTTGGCGCGTCAGGTGATTCTGCGGGAGACAATGCATCTTTTGCATCAACAGCCGCTTATAACGAATCTTTTGGTTTTGACGTACAGGGGCTTGAACCGGGTGCTGACGAAGAGAACTCCGATACCGAAACACTCAATGAAACTTTTTTCGAACTCTCGGCCCAAACCCAAACGCAGTTCGATGCCATTACACTTTCGGGAGAACTTGATTTTATTGCCAAAGTTACTTTTCAGCAAATTACAAACCTAAATGTTGGAGATGTGATTGAGTTCACTGATAACTACGGGAAAAAAGGACTTATCAAGATTACCGATATACAAGCTGGCTTCAACAACGACGATTTTATCGAATTCGATGTGAAGATTCAGCCTTAGCATAAAAAACAAACAACCAAATTCTAAAAGGGATGCCGTTTTTACGGCATCCCTTTTTTTTTGAACTGACAATACATTTTGCGAATGCAGGTCAACTATGAAAATAATTCTACATAGCCGTTAACCTATTTACGACAAAAACATAAAAAGGCGAATAAAAACTTTTATTAATCCTTTTAAATAGTATCGTTATGAAAAAAGTAGTTTTGATTTTAGCCTTTTTGGCTTTCAGTGTAAATGCGGTGGGGCAAAAGCGTTGTGCTGATGAAAATGGAATGCCCATAGAATGTCCGACCTTGATAGAAATAAATCCAGAAATAAATCCTAACGGACCTGATTGTAAGTCGTGTCCAACCGATTTAAATCCACTTAGGGATCGCATTTATAGGGATTTTATTTTTAGGGACTTTATTTTCATGCCTTTCAAAGTCGTTGCTAAAGCATTACATGTTGTGAAAAAGCGATAAGAAGACCTAACCTTTTATTTCACGATAATAGGTCCATTAAGGCTGTATTGGGACAATTAGAAAGTACGCTGTGCTGTTCGAATTGTCCCAATATCTTATCAGGAATGTTTTGAAAAAAACTATCCGACTTGTGTTTGAAATAGAATTTAATCGAGAATTCAATACCCTCTAGGAGAGGTTATTTTACATCATGTTTTCCTTGTACACAACCAGAAAATCCTACTTTTGAAAAAAAAGTTACATGTTCGATGCTTTAAAGCCACAATTACTTGACCTATTAAATTATCCTGAAGATTCTGTGAATCAACGCCTCCAAAAGCTCTGTAATCTGCTAAAAAAGGAAATACCTTATTACGATTGGGTGGGCTTTTACTTTAAAAATGGCAAAAAAGAAGAACTAAAACTCGGCCCATATGCCGGCGAGCCCACCGACCATACAATCATCCCTTTCGGAAAAGGCATTTGCGGGCAGGTTGCGGTTTCCAACGAAAATTTTGTGGTACCCGATGTTCAGGCACAAGACAACTATATTGCCTGTAGCATTACCGTGAAATCTGAAATCGTTGTCCCCCTTTTTGTCAATGGAGAGAATATCGGCCAAATCGATATCGATTCGAACACACCAGACCCTTTTTCAGAGCATGATGAACGGTTTTTAGAATTTGTAAATGCGGAAGTGGCCAAAATACTACCAAGCTAGTTTTCATCATCCTCAAATTACGCAGCGCTATAAACTGCGACATCGTTCAAAACTTACCTTCATTTGTTGATAACCTCAACAACTTTTAACACTTAAAAAAATTACTTTTGCTTGTCTTATAATCCATTAACTACAAGCAAGAAAATGAGTACCAAAAAAGCCGGTTCGGCACTGATTTCCGTATTTCATAAAGACGGCCTTGAACCCATCGTCAGAAAATTCGAAGAACTCGGTATTACCATCTATTCCACGGGAGGTACCGAGAAATTTATTAGAGAGTTGGGTGCTGACGTCATACCTATTGAAGAAATAACAAGCTACCCTTCTATTCTGGGCGGAAGGGTAAAAACCTTGCACCCGAAAGTATTCGGTGGCATTCTGAACCGTCAGGACAACGAAGGTGATGTTGCTCAATTGGAAGAGTTCGAAATTCCCCAATTGGATATTGTCATCGTAGACCTTTATCCCTTTGAAAAGACCGTCGCCAGTGGTGCTTCTGAACAGGATATTATCGAGAAAATCGATATCGGTGGAATTTCTTTGATACGCGCCGCCGCCAAAAACTATAAAGATGTGCTCTGCGTTTCCTCCATGGAAGATTATGGTGATTTCTTAGATGTCATCTCAAACGGAAACGGAAGCACCAGTCTTGAAGATCGCAAACGTTTTGCGGCAAAGGCATTCAACGTTTCATCGCATTATGATACGGCTATCTTCAACTACTTTAATCAAGAACATAAAGAAGCCGTGCTGAAAATAAGCGAGACCAAGGGCCAAGTATTGCGTTATGGGGAAAATCCACATCAAAAAGGCTTCTTTTTTGGTGATTTTGAGGCCATGTTTACCAAATTACATGGCAAAGCACTCTCTTACAACAACTTACTGGATGTCGATGCGGCGGTCAACCTGATGAACGAATTTAAGGGCGACGCTCCAACTTTTGCCATTTTAAAGCACAACAATGCCTGTGGCTTGGCACAACGTGAAAACATACATCAAGCCTATGTCGATGCGCTGGCCGGTGACCCAGTTTCCGCTTTTGGGGGAATTTTGATCAGCAACGTCGAAATCGACAGGCCAACTGCGGAAGAAATTCATCAATTGTTTTGTGAGGTGGTTATCGCCCCCAGCTATTCCGATGAAGCCCTTGAGGTTTTAAAAGGGAAGAAAAATCGCATCATTCTCATCCAAAACGAAATTGATTTGCCCGAAACCATTGTGAGAACCTGTCTCAACGGGGTTCTGGTACAGGACAAGGACTTCCGCACCGATACCGTTGCAGACCTGCAATACGTAACCCAGAAAAAGCCTTCCGAAAGAGAACTTGAAGATTTGATTTTTGCGTCAAAACTTTGCAAGCATACCAAATCGAATACGATTGTTCTTGCCAAGAACAAACAACTGTGCGCAAGTGGAACCGGCCAGACCTCCCGTGTAGATGCTTTGAATCAGGCCATTCATAAGGCAAAACATTTCGAGTTCGAACTTGAAGGTGCAGTTATGGCAAGTGATGCTTTTTTTCCTTTTCCAGATTGTGTAGAAATTTCGCATAAAAATGGGATTTCTAGCGTTATACAGCCGGGCGGGTCTATAAAAGACCAATTGAGCATCGACTACTGTGATGAAAACGGAGTCGCTATGGTAATGACCGGAACACGTCATTTCAAGCACTGAAACACATAGCTTTTATATGCTTATGAAGCGCAGACTTCAATAGTGGATAGTTTTACTACCGGAACATGCGAATTCACAACATAAAAAGTTAAGAAGTAGCTTATTTTACTACTTTTGTCGATGAATTGCATACCCCAATCGAACTAGTAACGCAACCAAACAAAATTACAAATGGGATTTTTTGATTTCTTGACCGAGGAAATTGCTATCGACCTAGGTACAGCGAACACCCTCATCATTCATATGGACAAAGTCGTTGTTGACAGTCCGTCTATCGTTGCCCGTGACCGCATATCGGGAAAAATCATCGCAGTTGGCAAAGAGGCCAATATGATGCAGGGCAAGACACACGAAAACATAAAGACAATCAGGCCTCTGAAAGATGGGGTAATAGCGGATTTCGATGCATCTGAAAAGATGATCAATATGTTCATCAAGAATATTCCCGCATTGAAGAAAAAATGGTTCCCTCCCGCTTTGCGAATGGTTATCTGTATTCCTTCGGGCATTACCGAAGTCGAAATGCGCGCGGTAAAAGAATCCGCGGAACGTGTAAACGGTAAGGAAGTCTATTTGATTCACGAACCTATGGCTGCGGCCATTGGTATCGGCCTTGACATCATGCAACCCAAAGGGAACATGATCGTAGATATAGGCGGTGGTACTACTGAAATTGCCGTTATTGCTTTGGGCGGAATCGTCTGTGACAAATCGGTAAAAATTGCAGGTGACGTATTCACCAATGATATTATCTATTACATGCGCACGCAGCATAACCTTTATGTTGGTGAAGCCACTGCGGAAAATATTAAAATCGAAATCGGTTCGGCTACCGAAGATCTTCAGACGCCACCCGACGAGAAATCGGTTCAAGGGCGTGACCTGTTGACCGGAAAACCGAAACAGGTACAGATTTCGTACCGGGAAATTGCCAAAGCCTTGGATAAATCGATCCTACGTGTCGAGGACGCGGTTATGGAGACCCTTTCGCAAACCCCGCCAGAATTGGCGGCGGATATTTACAATACCGGTATCTATTTGGCCGGCGGCGGTTCGATGCTAAGAGGCCTTGATAGAAGGTTGTCGCAAAAAACCGACCTTCCCGTATATATCGCCGAAGACCCTTTGAGAGCGGTTGTTAGGGGTACGGGTATCGCGTTGAAAAACCTAGAACGCTACAAGAGCATCCTTATCAAATAAACCACAAAGATTTCGGGGCGATTTCAAGGTTTATCCATATTATTTCCATTCGGAATCGCTTCATAGGTTTCATATAAATCAAGAAGTGAATGCAGCAGATCATCAACTTTATCATTCGATATAAGAACTTTCTTCTTTATATCCTTTTGATGATCATTTCCTTGGGGTTTACGATCCAAACACATTCGTACCACCAATCGCGTTTTTTTAATTCGTCGAATTGGATTACCGGAAACATTTTGGAGACCTCGAACAATGTAACTTCCTATTTTGGTCTTGACCAAGAGAACCAAAAACTCATGGAAGAGAATAAGCTGCTCCGTAAAATGCTTTTTAACAATACGGCTGGAGATTCTATGGTTTTAGATTCCGTTCAGCGCACTTATACCATCAATACCGGCAAAGTCATTAAAAATAGCTTCGCAAATCCGCGTAATTATATCACTATAAACAAAGGCAAAAAAGATAGCGTACGGCCCGATATGGGGGTAATCACCAGTAAGGGTATTTTAGGTATCGTCGAGAATACATCGAATCATTTTGCGACCGTTCAAAGTATTCTTAACGACAAATCGAACATAAATGCCAAAATAAAGAATACCGACCATTTCGGTTCCCTAGTATGGGATATGAAGCGGTACAACGTAGTACAACTCGTAGACATCCCCAGATTGGTGCCATTGACCATTGGCGATACTATCGTAACCGGGGGGATGAGCAGTATTTTCCCCGAGGGCATTCCTATCGGAACGATTCAAAAATTCGATCTGAATACCTCCAAAAGTTTTTATAGCATCGATGTATTCCTTTTCAATGATATGACCAATATCAAAAACGTATATATCGTAAACAACGAGTACCGCAAAGAAGTACAAGAACTTGAAAACCTGACGGAGACCGATGATAAGTAATCCCTATTTCTTGAACGTGGTTCGCTTTGCACTGCTCGTTTTGGTGCAGGTGCTGGTCTTCAATAGGCTGAACTTTTTCGGGTTTATTAACCCTATGGTTTATATTCTCTTTCTGTATTGGTACCCTATAAAAGAGAATCGCGCGGCTTTTATCGGTCTGGGCTTTCTCTTGGGCATTGCCATCGATTTCTTTTCCGATAACATGGCCATACATGCCGCCTCTACAATTACCATTGCCTATATGCGACCGGCCATCATGCGCTTTGTATTCGGGGTCAATTTCGAATTCCAAAGTTTTAAGCTAAGCAATACCACCCGTGTACAACAAATCACTTTTTTGGCGTTATTAATTGTAGTACACCATCTGGTCTTCTTTACGTTGGAAATTTTTAGTTTGGCAAATTTCCTGCTAATTTTGAAGAAAGTATTCGCAACAGGCATTGCCACTTTGATACTTTGTTTGCTTTTTGGGTCCCTTTTCAGTGTTCGGAAGGAGTAGAAAAGGATGATGTATGTGGAAGCGGGAGACAGGAGAGAGGAAACAAGAGGCAAGAGACAAGAGACAAGAATATAGCAAACAGACCGGGTTGCATAGAGAAAGTGCAAATATAAAGCACTCCGAGACCTGCGATATGGGTATTGGACTCTTAGCGGTTCTTATTGAGCAGTACCGAAATGTAGGCGGATAAATATGGCAGCACTTTAGGAAATAAAGTCCGTATCAAGGTTTTCGACGCAAACTGGACTTTTTTTGTCTTGGCTCTTGATTCTTGATTCTAGGCTCTAGAATTCGACATGTATTATGCATTATAAATATTTATAAAAATTTCATCATAGATGAAAAAGCTATTGTTATCGTCCATCATTGTAATCATCGGTATCACGTTTATCGGTAGGCTTTCGTATCTACAGATATTCAGTTTTTCACCAGATCAGGTTCTCGAAGATCCTGCCATAAAGCGGGTTTATGACTACCCCGAGCGCGGTTACATCTATGATCGAGATGGTGAACTATTGGTAGGTAACGACCCGGCGTACGATGTGATGGTCATTCCCCGTGAAGTACGCGAGCTCGATACGTTGGAATTCTGCGGACTTTTAGGCATTGATAAGAAAAAGTTCAAAAAGGAACTGCGAAAGGCTCGGGTATATTCGCCTAGGCTCCCCTCGGTTTTTGTGCCCCAACTCTCAAAAGGAGACTACGCCAAGCTACAGGAGAAAATGCGGCATTACCAAGGTTTCTACATTCAAAAGCGTTCCCTGCGATATTATGACACCAATAGCGCCGCAAGCGTACTAGGCTATATTAGCGAGGTGAACGAAGGGGATCTGGCCAAGAACCCATATTATGTACAAGGTGAGCTTACGGGCCGGACTGGGGTAGAGAAACAATATGAAGATATCTTGCGTGGAAGGAAAGGCGTGCAGTACATTCAAAAAGACCGATACAACCGCGATATTGGAAAGTATAAGGGGGGAATTTTAGATACTTTGCCCGAACAGGGCCTTGAAATCAATATTACGATTGATAAAGCGTTACAAGAATACGGGGAACGGTTAATGCATGGTAAACGCGGTGGCATTGTCGCCATTGAGCCGGCAACTGGTGAAATTCTTTCTATGATATCGGGGCCAACCTACGATCCGGCACTTTTGGTCGGCAGGGAAAGGTCTAGAAACTATAGCCAACTGTACTACGATTCTATTGCGAAACCCCTATACAATAGGGCAATTTTGGCGGAAGGATCTCCGGGGTCACCGTTCAAGACCTTAAATGCCCTGGTCGCTTTGCAGGAGGGTGTAATCGACGTTGGAACCACAATCAAATGTTACAATGGATTTTACGTTGGAAGAAAGAAAAGAGGCTGTCATTGTGGTGGGGGCATGCGCAATTTGAACAGTGGCATCTATAAATCGTGTAATGCCTATTTTGCCGGTACCTTCCGGAAAATCTACGAGAAATTCGAGACTACAGACGAAGGTCAAGACGTCTGGGAAAAACATATGAAAAGCTTTGGTCTAGGCCAATATTTAGGGTATGATCTTCCAACAGGTAGAAAGGGAAGGATTCCAAGTAAGGAATACTATGACAAATGGTATGGCGACAACCGTTGGGCGTCATCCTATATCATTTCAAATTCAATTGGCCAGGGCGAAGTAGCGGCGACCCCGATTCAACTCGCGAACATGACCGCGGCCATAGCCAATCGCGGACATTATTTTACACCACACATCCTTAAAAAAGTAGATGGAAAGGATATCAACATTCCCGATTTCGTAGAACCAAAACGCACAACAATCGATAAAAGGCATTTTGAGCCTGTTATTCAAGGTATGGCGGATGTTTATGAAAAGGGTACCGCAAAATGGTTGCAGATACCTGATATCAAAATTGCAGGCAAGACGGGTACCGTTGAAAATTATACGAAAATAGATACCGTTCGCGTACAGCTGACCGACCATTCCGTATTTGTGGCATTCGCTCCTGTCGAAAAGCCCGAAATCGCTCTTGCCGTCTATATCGAAAATGGCTACTACGGTTCGCGCTATGCCGGTCACATTGCCTCTTTAATGATCGAGAAATACATCAAGGGAGAAATTACCCGAACGAATCTCGAAAAAAAGATGTTGGAAAGAACTTTGGAAAGTGAGTATGCTAAACCCTACAGCGGCAAAGAGTTCAAAATAAACGAGTACGATTGGAGCAAACATGCTATTAAACCGGTAGCGGAAATCCACTCAGAATAGAATAAACGAATATGTCGGGAAAAAGCGTACTGAAACGCATCGATTGGCTTACCGTTCTTTTCTATCTGCTATTGGTTGCAATAGGGTGGGTAAATATCTATTCCAGTACGTTTTCCGAAAGTGACTCTTCCATTTTCGATTTTGGTACCCTTCATGGAAAACAGTTTTTTTTTATTGGGGTAAGCTTGGCCTCGATTATTATCTTATTGGCACTGGAGGCAAGTTTCTATGAACGCTTCTCTAGTGTTCTATACATTGTTTCGATTGTGCTTTTGCTCGGTCTGTTCGTCTTCGGCAAGACCATAGCCGGAGCCACCTCATGGTACGATTTGGGCTTTTTCAACCTGCAACCGGCCGAATTCGCCAAGGTGGCAACGGCCCTCGCGCTTGCGAAGTATTTGAGCGACATACAGACCGATATCAAGCGCACCAAAGACCAACTTTATGCAGTACTGATTATTGTTATCCCGGCCGTACTAATCGTTCCCCAGCCCGATCCCGGCAGTGCTTTGGTCTTTTTTTCGCTGTCCTTCGTGATTTTCCGAGAGGGGTTGCCCGTGTACTATCTGGGCATCGCCATGTTTGCCATTTTAATCTTCGTTACTACCTTGATGTTCGGTACCATTTGGATCGCCATTGTACTGGCCCTATTGACGGTCTTGTTCTTTTTGTTGAAAAAGAAAAAGTTCAAGGTGCCCATACTACCGCTTACCACCGCCCTTATCGCCACGATTCTCTTTTCACTATCAGTGAATTTCGTCTTCGAAAAGGTCTTCGAACAACGGCATAGAGATCGTTTTTCCCTTTGGTTGCGATTGGAAAAGGATCCGAAAAAACTGGAGCAGATCAAAAAAACCATTGGGTACAACACCTACCAATCGGAAAAAGCCATCGAATCGGGCGGATTTTTCGGGAAAGGGTTTCTCGAAGGCACCCGTACAAAAGGTGATTTCGTGCCCGAACAGCATTCGGACTACATTTTCACCACGGTCGGGGAGGAATGGGGCTTTATCGGTACGGCCACGGTCGTACTGTTGTTTACACTTATGCTGCTGCGCTTGATTTACCTAGCCGAAAGACAAAAAAACGATTTCAGTCGCATGCACGGTTATGGGGTCATCTCGATTCTCTTAATCCATTATTTTATCAATATCGGTATGGTTATCGGCCTCTTACCGACCATCGGCATTCCCCTGCCGCTCTTCAGTTACGGCGGATCCGGCATGTTCTTTTTCACCATGCTGATCTTTATTTTCCTGAAGTTGGATGCGAATCGCTTAAAGGAGGGGATTTAAGTAGATACAAGTTCAAGTGTCAAGCGCAAGTTCAAACTAAAAATTTATCATCGCGCACCGAGCATCGCGTATCTAGCATCCCACGAAAAAAAATTAAAATTCCCATCCGTCAATTTCCACCTCACCTTCCAAACCGGCCTCCGTTGCATCGGAAAGTTTTTCAAAAAAGTCGATGCCGGTTCGTTTTTCGATTTCATCCACAGTGACGGCAAACTGGCGAAGTGGTTTGGTGCTTTCTCTTCCTTGGAACAAAAAAGCCAAAATCTTAGGCTTTTTTGGATTTCCCCTAGCTACAATTTTATAATAATACCTTGGCACGTCGACATCTTCTTCACCGATTTCTTCTAATCCGCTTTCAAGAACACCACCTGTTACAACGAAAAGTTCATTGTACCGTTTGGCCCATTGACGCACTTTCATTTCCAACCGGTTCCAGACACCTGCATTGAAATCACGATCTTGCGGGCTAATATTGCTTGTGTAGAATGTTTCGTTATAGGCCTGCTCAGAAAACCGTCGATCCCCAGCTGGGCATAGGTGCCCCCTATCGTAACCCGACCCTTTGTAGTTTCGCCAATCAGCAGACTTGGTCTTTACCTTTGGATCTTCGATGAAATAGGGGCGTTTTCGGTCGTCGTAGGTTAGGTGTTCCTTTTTTAAGGTGTAGGCGACCCATTCGGCCTGTTCGAAAGGCTCATTGTACGATAGCATAAAATGACTGTGCTCGACAATGGCCCCAGTCGTGGAGCTAGGCATAAAGTCAATAGGAATATCGGTTTGAAGCCCTTGAGTATTCGTATCCGAATACGTATCGGGCGTG